>Ga0209281_1000069_pt1 | contig 279747 bp, 225 predicted proteins | sample MedtruBG_FD_187514 | JGI IMG/M metagenome (GOLD analysis project Ga0209281, IMG submission 187514) | Root nodule microbial communities of legume samples collected from California, USA - Medicago truncatula BG (SPAdes) (version 2) | ecosystem: Host-associated > Plants > Roots > Nodule | place...
AACGCATGAATTAGCGTCTGCTGAAACCGTTACATTTGATGGACAACTGATTGACGGTTTTTGAGTATCATTAACTGTTACAGTCTGCGTGCAGGTTTGTGTATTTCCCGCTGCATCTGTTGCAGTCCAAGTTACTGTCGTATTTCCAATTGGAAAGTTTGACGGCGCGTTATTTGTTACCGTAACAGTTCCTGTGCAATTATCTGATGTTGTTGGAGTTCCTAAAACAACTCCTGTTGCAACGCATGAATTAGCGTCTGCTGAAACCGTTACATTTGATGGACAAAGGATTGATGGTTTCTGAGTATCTTTTACAATTACATTTTGAGTTGCTGTCTCTATATTTCCATTTCCGTCATTAAAACTCCAATTAATTACATAAGTCCCTTGAGCATTATACGTCAATGGATCAGTAGTTGTCCCAGTAATTGTTCCTGCACAATTATCTGTGGTTGTAGGAGGTGTTACCGTCGCTGAACATTGTGCTGTAATAGTTGCCAATGTTGGCTTTACAGGTTTTTCTGTATCACTAACTTTTACTGTTGAAACAGCCGAAGTTTGTTCACAGCCTGTTACTGTATTTGTAACTTTCACTTTATAATCGCCATCTGCATTTACTACTAATGAAGATGATACTTCACCAGAAATTGCAACATTATTTTTATACCAAATATAAGTTGGCGAGCTTGCATTAGTTGTTGTAGTCAATGTAGTCGTTAAACAAGCTGTCAGTGCTCCTCCAATCGAAATTGTTGGATTCGGATTAGTCGAAATAGTAACTACATTACTTTTTGCAGTACAATTCGCTGCATTAGTAGCAATTACATAATAGCCATTTGCAGCAGAAAGATTTGTCCACGTCAATGCAGATCCGCTTCCCGATTTTGCAGATTGAACCGCTGTATTATTAGAATCGTATAATTGATAATTTATTCCGCTTGCTGAAGCTGTAGAAGAAATTGTTCCATTTCCTCCTGGCGAAACACAAATTGTACTTCCTGTTAAAGATAAAGCAATAGGCAATGTATTTACGGTTACCGTAGTACCTGCAGACGCTAAACTTGAGCAAGTTCCATTATTAATAATAACTGTATATGAACCGCTTGCAGTTGCAGTGTAATTTCTATTTGTTGCTCCATTAATCAAAACTCCATCTTTATACCATTGATAATTTGATGATGCCAATGAAGTAAGAACTACACTTCCACCGTCACAAAATGTTGTTGCTCCGCCAGCCGTAATTGAAGGTGTTGCTGGTCGAGGATTTACTGTTACTGTCGCATTAACTGTTAAAGCTCGGTTACAAGTTCCATCACTAACATTAGTTAAATTTAAAGCGGCATTTGCAGTTACATTTGATACTGTAACAGTTGCTGTTCCGTCTGTTCCTATTGTTGCAGTTCCAGAGACCGCTCCTGTATAGGTAACCACATTTCCTGATGTTCCTGATATTGTAAAAACAGCGTTTGATCCTGAACAAACAGGGCTATTTGTGGTAAGGGTTGCAGCAGTTGGTAAAGCATTTGGTGTTATTGCAGTTGTAGCACTATTATTACCAGTAGGATCGTCCACATTTGATGATATAATAGTCGCAGTATTAGAATAAGACCCAGTATCTTTAACCGTAGCTGTTATGGTAAGAACTGCGCTTTCACCACTATCCAAATCAGAAATAGTCCATATTCCATTAGTGCCGTCATATGAAGTTCCTGTTGAAGCCACAGAAGAAACATATGTATATCCTGTAGGAAGCTTATCTGTTACAGAGACACCTTCTGCATTTGAAGGCCCTAAATTTTTAGCCGTGATAGTAAAAACTACGTTTGAACCCACACACTGGCTAGAAACATTTACCTTGTTTTCTACAGCAACATCACTACAAAGTGTAACTGTAATTGGCGTTGACTGCGAACTAACGCCACACGATAATGTTGAGGTCACAGTATAAGAACCCGTTTTGGTAACGGTTATTGAATTTGAAGTTTGCCCAGAAATAACTGTACCATTATAACGCCATACATATGGCGAAAATCCAGCATCTGTTGTTAAAGTTGCTGATTGCTTTAAACAACCGTTTACCCCAACATACGTTTCTTTGGGAGGTGTTGGCTGTTGCGCGAAATTTGAAAAGAATGCGGCCATAGAATAACCATTTCCTTGTTGCGCTATAGAAACCGTTAGTTTTGCATCACTACTAATAGAAATCGTATTCGGATTACCTATTTTATCTCTATTGAAGTCTATTATATACCAACCTGTTGTTCCTAACTGGCGACGGGTAGTCCCCATAGTTTGTTCTAAATTAGCTGAATTTAAAGTCACAACATCAGTCGCACTTTTTAAAAGCACATAGCCAAAATAATCTAATGAACCATTAGTATATCCTTTAAAAGCAGATGTTTCAACAAAAATAGATCCCCCACAAGCGGATACAGGCGCAATTGTAGAAATATCTACTTCGCAACCATCAGCGGTACCAGAATAAACAGCAACATTATTCGTAGCCGAAATTCTTGAAGCTGTAAGCTGCTGACCAGAAACACCATTTTTAAAAGTATAATATTCCCCTGCATTTCGTGTTATTGTTACTGGCGAGCCTACTTCATTACCGCTAGTAGAATTATAAGTATTTATTGTTATTGTTGTGCCGTCTTTCGTCGCTACAACGGTTGTTTGTTCTGCCGTATCATTTCCTTTTCCCCTTTCAAGGAAATATTCTTTTCCTAAAACCGATACTGGCGGCAATTGATCAAATGTTCCATCCCCGCATGCAACAGGCGTATCTATTCTTACACCGGTATTCATCACGATTGGTCCAGAAGACTCAACCAAAGAACCAATCGTTGCATTGAATAAATAACTTTGTCCAGCTCCTAATGTTGTTAATACGCTTCCATTAACTTTTACTTGTGTATTATTACCAATTGCCATTACACTGTAAAAAGGTCGCTCTTTGTCAGAAGTTCCCATATTACGATAATATCCAACTCGAAATTCTACACCGATACCAGCATCTCCAAAACTCGTCAATGAAGCATTTCCCTTGATACGAGAATCTCCTCCGTCTCCTATCGCATCAGAAGCTATATTTCTTAAATTTACAGAAACAACTCCACCATTTGTAGTTGTAACTATTATACCTCTATCATTGTACACAGTACCTGCATTATTAAAAGTTAAAGCTGCGGTATTTGGATCACCAACAAACCTGTAAACCGCTGGAGTCCCTTTTACAGTAGTAAGCGCAGAATTAACTGTTGCACCATTTTTTGTCAGCGCAACAGCACTACCATCACTTTTTGTAATAGTAAAAGTAACTGGGGTCGCAGAATTAGTTGCAATTATAATTTCATTTGCTTGACTAAAATACTGCCATGGTGCTGGTGCAATATAATGCTTGCTAAAAAACTGTGCTGAAGCATTATAATTAACCAATAGCAAAAATAAAATAAGAAAATTTAGCCTAAAGAAATTAGACTTTCGGAAAGTAAAGTTACGCATAGACAACTTGAGTTTGTGGAACAGAAATATAAGTCGCTAAAAAACAGATGATTGTTTTTAGCATATTGGTGACATACGAGAAAAAAAACATATTGGATTTTGAAAAACTTAAAAAAGTTTTTCTGATACTTACACAAAAAAAGGAAATTATGCAGACCATGACATGTTAAAAAAGACTATAAAAGTCCTTCAAGTTTTAAATTAAGTAGATTTGGAAAGCGCGAAAGTATATCGAGAATCAAAGACAGACCTCATTATTCCGATAAAATGCACATAAACTCGTCAAACAACATTTTTTAACAAATGTTCATCGAAGAAAAATCGAAAAATCGTAAACATTTGATAATGAGGATCACTAATTTTCTTAAATAATTATGGTATTTTTAAATTCTTACAGAATTTATTGACAAATAAGCAGATAACTGTAGGAATTAAAATATTGTGAAAGGAGAAATTTAAAGCCTATAACAACTGAAAATCAACAGATAACCAAAAATTATAAATTGAAAAGTTATTGCAAAAACTTGATATTTCGTTTTAAACCATCAAATTTGGTTCTTTTAATTGGAGAATTTTTAAAAACTAGCTTAAACGTCTCTTCAGTAATCTCAATCCAGTCTTTTTTTGTAAAGGAAAGCAAATCTGGATTAGGATTAAATAAAGGCTCTGAATGTGGTTTAGAAAATCGATTCCATGGACAAACATCTTGGCAGGTATCGCAACCAAACATCCATTCATCAAATTTTCCTTTCATTTCTTCGGGAAGATTTTCTTTTAATTCGATGGTATAATAAGAAATACATTTACTGCCATCTACAATATAAGGCGCCACAATAGCTTGCGTAGGACAAGCATCGATACAGGCTGTACAAGATCCGCAATGATCTGTCACTGCATGATCGTATTCCAATTCTAAATCAATTATAAGTTCGGCAATGAAATAAAAAGAGCCCACTTTTTGAGTAATCAAATTACTGTTTTTTCCAATCCACCCCAAACCACTTTTAGCAGCCCAAGCCTTGTCCAAAACAGGTGCAGAATCGACAAAAGCACGACCTGACACTTCTCCAATATTTTCTTGAATCGAATGGAGAAATTCTTTCAGTTTGTCTTTAATTACAAAATGGTAGTCTTTCCCGTAAGCATATTTAGAAATCTTAAAGCTTTCATCTGTTTGTGTCGAATCTGGATAATAATTAAGTAAAAGCGACACCACACTTTTACCATCATCTACCAATAAAGTTGGATCTAAACGCTTGTCAAAATGGTTTTCCATATAAGCCATCTGACCATTTCTATTGTTTTTTAACCAATTTTCAAGTCGAGGCGCTTCCTGTTCCAAAAATCCTGCTTTCGATATACCACAAGAAAGAAAGCCAAGTCTTTTGGCTTCTTCTTTTATAAATTTTGAATATTTTTCTTTAGAATTAATCATTTTCTTTCAGAAAAAACAACTTCAATACCAACGGGCTTTAAAGTAATCAACGGATTAAAATTTACAGTATCTCCAACAGAAACAATTTTATATCTTTTGACGATATAAGAAATCGCCAAACACATTTCGTAAATAGCAAAACCAGCACCAATACACATTCTTGGTCCTGCCCCAAAAGGATAAAAATATTGCATAGAATGCTTCTTCTGTTCCCCTAAAAAACGATCTGGATTGAAAAGATCTGAATTCTCCCAATATTTTGGATTTCGATGTAACTCATAAAAAGAAACACCAATAAGAGTGTTTTTTTTAATTTTAAAACCTCCCAAAATATCATCTTCAACATTTTGTCTATCTGTAATCCAAGCAGGCGGATATAAACGCATTGACTCATTCAAAACTGCATTTGTATATGCCATTTTTTGGAGTTGCTCTACAATATCAACGCTTTCAGATTCAACTTTAAGAATCTCTTCTAGGACTTTTTGCTGCACCTCTGGATGATTCCCTAATAGATGTAATGTAAAAGTGAGAGCATTAGCGGTTGTTTCATGACCAGCAATAAAAAGAATTTTGATCTCGTCTATTAACTGTTCAACAGACATTCCCTCGCCCGTATCTTCATAGCGAGTTTCCAAAAGCATATTAAGCAAATCATTGACTTCAACTTTTGAAGCTGTTCTCGCTTCAATAATTTCTCTAATGATGGCATTGTTTTCTTCAGCCAATTCAAGATGTTTCTTTACTTGACCAGTAGCAGAAAACCACCATGCTTTATGCGGAAGTCTAATTTCTTTAATTAAAAAATTCTGAACAGCTTCAATAATATATTTAATCCGATCTAATTTCTCTTCTGCAATCGAAAATTGAAATAATGACTTGGCGACAACATTAAAAGCCAATTCACTCATTAAAGGAAAAAGATTAACCTTTTCCTTTGTAACCATCGCTTCCAACTCAGAAACAATTGTCAATTTCATATTTGCAACCAGCTGATTCATTTTTTGTTTGTGAAATGCAGGTTGAATAAGTCTTCTTTGTTTTAACCAATATTCCCCGTCAACAGTTAGAAGTCCTTTCCCTAAATATTTAGACAAATAGACAGACTGAAATTTAGATTTATGATAATTTTTATGGTTTTTCTGAAGTATGTATTGAGCAACATCATTGTCTCGTGATAAGATAATGTGTCTTGATTTTCCTATTTTTATAGAAAATGAATCCCCAAAACGCTCAAAATACTTTTTATGATACGGGATAGGATTTCGACGAACTCCTTCCGCATCAACAAAAAACCTAAAAATAGAGAGTTTTGGCGGGTAATTATATTTTTTACTAATAGACATTTCTATGAGTATTAAAACAATTCTCCTTGATTATTAATATTTACTTTTCCAAGATGCTTATAAGCCTTATCAGTAACTTCTCTTCCTCGAGGTGTTCTCATAATAAATCCTTCCTGAATCAAAAAGGGTTCATATACCTCTTCAATAGTTTCGCTGCTTTCACTAACTGCAGTTGCCAAAGTTGAAAGCCCAACTGGTCCTCCTTTAAACTTATTGATAATGGTCAGCAATATTTTATTATCCATTTCATCCAAACCATGGGCATCTACATTTAATGCTTTTAAGGCATATCTTGAAATTTCTATATCAATTCTTCCATTACCTTTAATCTGAGCAAAATCACGAACTCGCCTTAATAGCGCATTTGCTATACGAGGAGTCCCACGGCTTCGTCCTGCAATTTCAATCGCAGCTTCTAAATCAATAGGCATTTTTAATATGGAAGCACTTCTCTCAACAATAGTTGTTAAAAGTTCGGTAGTATAATATTGTAAACGTGAAGAAATTCCGAAACGAGCACGCATTGGAGCTGTCAGTAATCCTGATCTTGTAGTAGCACCAATCAAAGTAAAGGGATTTAAATTGATTTGAACCGTTCTCGCGTTCGGTCCCGATTCAATCATAATATCAATCTTGAAATCTTCCATTGCCGAGTACAAATACTCCTCAACAACAGGACTTAATCTATGAATCTCATCGATGAATAAAACATCTCTTTCATCTAAGTTTGTTAACAAACCAGCCAAATCACCAGGTTTGTCCAAAACTGGTCCTGAAGTGATTTTAATACCAACTTCCAATTCATTTGCTAATATATTAGCCAAAGTAGTTTTACCTAAACCAGGAGGCCCGTGAAAAAGCGCATGATCAAGTGCTTCTCCGCGTTGGTTTGCAGCCGCAACGAAGACTTTTAAATTTTCCAAAACTTGATCTTGTCCAGCAAAATCATCAAAGGACAGCGGACGCAATCTTTTTTCAAGATCTAACTCTTCTGAGTTATATCCTTTAGTAGTAGGATCTAGATTTTCATTCATCCCACAAAGATATATAAACTAATTAGTTTGTAAAACAGTTCGACTGAACGTTTAAAACTTTAACTAAACAAAAAGGACTGTCATTTCTGACAGTCCTTCTATTATTTTAGTGGTGTAAAACTTCTTCACCTTCTTTCATCGGTACATTTTGAGGAACAAAATCTACATCATGATTTGGGTTACTGTAGTCATACGGCCAACGGTATACATGAGGAATTTCTCCTGGCCAGTTTCCGTGAATATGTTCAACTGGCGTAGTCCACTCTAAAGTAGTAGATCTCCATGGGTTTTGAACTGCTTTCTTACCGTAGAAAATACTGCTAAAGAAGTTGTATAAGAATACTAATTGGAACGCACCTCCTACAAGAGCAAATGTTGTAATTAAAACATTCACATTTTGCAAGTCATCAAATAATGGGAAGTTTGTGTTAGTATAGTAACGTCTTGGTAAACCAGCTAATCCGATAAAGTGCATTGGGAAGAAAACTCCGTAAGCACAAACCGCAGTTACCCAGAAATGGATGTAACCTAAGTTTTTGTTCAACATTCTTCCGTACATTTTAGGGAACCAGTGGTAAATACCAGCAAACATTCCGTAAAGTGCAGAGATACCCATTACTAAGTGAAAGTGAGCAATTACGAAGTATGTATCGTGAACGTTAATATCCAAAGTACTATCTCCTAAAATGATTCCTGTTAAACCTCCAGTGATGAAAGTAGAAACCATACCGATAGAGAATAACATTGCAGGGTTAAATTGTAAGTTACCTTTCCATAAAGTTGTAATCCAGTTGAATGCTTTTACAGCAGATGGAATTGCAATCAATAAAGTTGTAAATGTAAATACAGATCCTAAGAAAGGATTCATACCTGAAATAAACATGTGGTGACCCCAAACGATTGTTGATAAGAATGCAATTGCAAGAACTGACATAATCATCGCTCTGTAACCGAAAATTGGTTTACGAGCATTTGTAGCCATAATTTCAGATACAAGACCCATCGCTGGTAAGATTACGATGTAAACCTCAGGGTGACCTAAGAACCAGAATAAGTGCTCAAACAACACAGGAGAACCTCCTTGGTAGTGTAAAACTTCTCCAGCAATATAGATATCAGATAGGAAGAATGAAGTACCAAAACTTCTATCAAAAATCAATAATAAAGCTGCAGATAATAAAACTGGAAACGAAATAACACCAATGATAGCTGTTACAAAAAATGTCCAGATTGTAAGAGGAAGTCTAGTCATAGACATTCCTTTTGTTCTTAAGTTAAGTACAGTAACAATGTAATTTAAAGATCCCATCAATGAAGATGCGATGAAAATAGCCATAGATACTAACCATAATGTCATACCTGTTCCTGATCCTGGAATTGCTTGTGGCAATGCACTTAAAGGAGGGTAAATTGTCCATCCTGCAGATGCTGGTCCAGCTTCAACAAATAAAGAACATAACATTATAACTGCAGATAAGAAAAACAACCAGTATGAAATCATATTCATAAATCCAGATGCCATATCTCTAGCTCCAATTTGAAGTGGAATCAATAAGTTACTAAACGTTCCACTTAAACCTGCCGTCAGTACAAAGAATACCATGATAGTACCGTGAATTGTAACTAAAGCAAGATAAATATCATTTGCCATTACACCATCAGGTGCAAATTTATCTCCTAATAAAACATTGAATATTTTGAAAGACTCCTCTGGCCACGCTAATTGCATTCTGAAAAGCAAGGACATTGCAATCCCAATTACTCCCATAACAATACCAGTAATCAAGTATTGTTTAGCAATCATTTTGTGATCAATACTAAAAATATATTTAGTAATGAACGTGTCTTTATGATGATGTTCGTGCTCGTGATCGTGTCCGTGATCGTGACCGTGCGCTTCTGCTGACATATATTTGTACTTTAAATTTTCTTAATAATATTATTTCATCGCAACTTTAGCTACAGCAGCTTTTACAGTATCAACAACTGTTTTTACAGTGTCGATAACTTTTGCAGCAGTATCTGTAGTTGGTGCAGCTCCTTCAGCCGGTTTCTCAGCAGCAGCTGCCGCTTTAATATCTTGAGCTAAAGTAGTTTTCTCGCTTAACCATTTTTTGTAATCCTCTGGAGTATCAACTACCACTTTCATTTGCATGTTATAGTGAGAAGCTCCACAAATTTTGTTACATAATAATAGGTAATCAAAAGTATAAGGATCTAAAGCTGTACCTCCTTTTGCAACTAACTCAACACTTTTTTCAGCTCTAAGTTTGTTAATGTTAGCAACTTTTTCAACCATAAATGGCAACTCTCTATATTCTGAAGTTGTATATGTTGGAACGAATGCAAATTCAGTAACCATACCTGGAACACAGTTCATCTGAGCTCTAAAGTGAGGGAAGTAAGCTGAGTGCAATACATCCTGAGAACGCATTTTAAAGTGAACTTTTTTACCTTTAGGAATATGCAATTCTGAAACTACGATATCATCTTGAGCATTTGGATCTGACATATCAACTCCTAATGTGTTTACTCCTTCGATTAAACGGACGTTAGCTTTTCCTAAAACGTTATCTTGTCCAGCATATCTTGCAGTCCATTTAAATTGTTGAGCATATAATTCGATTTCGATTACATCTTCATCTTTATCAACAAACATGATGTTGTTCCAAGCGTATAATCCATAAAGAATTAAACAAGCTAAAACAACAGAAGGGATGATACTCCAAATTGCCTCTAATTTATTACTATCAGCAAAAAACAATGCTTTTTTCTCTTTGTTACCTTTGTATTTAAAAGAAAACCAGTATAATAAACCTTGTGTAATTACTTGAACTGTAAAAATTAAAACCCAAGTAATATTCATTAAATTATCTACTAAACCACCGTGCTCAGAAGCAGGGGTATGAAGTGCCAAATTACCCCATTTTAGTAAACCATAAATCGTAAATATATAAATGAAAGCTAAAAAGCCAAACATAATATATCCTTGAATATTATTATCATTATCCGACGCAACCTGAGAATCATCCGAAGAAGTTCCTACTTGCGTAAGATCAAATATCTTCGTCAATTGCCATAGTGCAACCGCTAATAAAACTAAAACTATAATTACCAACAAACTTGTCATCTGTTTACTTCTTTAAATATTAATAATGAAAATGTTTACTTTCTTCGATGAAAGGATTTCTTTTTGCAAGCAAAGGAGACTTAGTTAATGCAGTAAATACAACAAATATAAATAAACCTAAGAAGAAAAGAATCGACGCTATTTCAGAAACTCCAATAAACCATTTATCTCCAACTGTACCAGGCATAATCATATTAAAGAAATCAACATAATGACCTAACAATATTACAACACCAGCCATAACAATAATCCAGTTAAGACGTTTGAAATCTGTATTGATTAATATTAATAGTGGGAAAACAAAGTTCATAACAACCGCTCCAAAGAAAGGAAGGTTATACAATTGAATTCTTGTTACAAAATAAGTTACCTCTTCTGGAATGTTAGCATACCAGATAAGCATGAATTGAGAAAACCATAAATAAGTCCAGAAAATACTAATACCGAACATGAATTTTGCTAAATCGTGTATGTGGCTTGTATTTACATATTCTAAATATCCTTTGGATTTTAAGTAAACTGTTACTAAAGCAATAGTAGTAATACCGCTTACAAAGAAAGATGCAAATACATACCATCCGAATAATGTACTGAACCAGTGAGGATCAAAAGACATAATCCAATCCCAAGACATAATAGATTCAGAAACAATGAAGAATACTAAGAATCCAGCAGAAGCTTTGAAGTTCTTTTTGTAGTAAAGATCATCATTTGCTTCATCTTGAGCTAAACAATTCTTTCTAGAGAAATGACGGTAAATATTCCATCCTAACAAAAAGATAAATGCTCTAGCAATCCAAAATGGAAAATTTAAATAACCTGATTTCCCAGCGATGATAGCATCGTAATTTGGGCTTTTCGGATCTGTTACACCTTCACCTAACCAAACAAATATATGGTTAAAGTGTAATCCGCATAAAACTAAGATTATGAAAAAGATAATAGAACCAGCTGGCAAATACGCTGTAATACCTTGCATAACTCTAAATAAAACTGGAGACCAGCCTGCTTGAGCAACTTGTTGAATAGCATAAAAAGCTAAAACCCCCATTGAAAGCAGTAAAAAGAAAATACAAGCTACATATAAAGCAGACCAAGGCTTATTTTGCAATTGGTGCAATACGTGCTCTAAATGTTTTTCGTGCTCATTTGCACCAGAAACTTCTGCATGCTCAGCTCCTTTATGAGAGTCATGTGCAACTTCAGCAGTCTCGTGATGACCTGCTTCTTTATGAGATGCCTCCGCTTTTTCTTCATGCGCCGCACCATGAGAACCATGTTCATCTGCAGCTAGTATTTTTTCAACTTCTTTAATATCTTTTGGTGCACTTAAAAAACCATACCCAATTCCTAATAAACCAACGGCCATTAAGATGATAGAAAAAGTTTTTAATTTACTTGAAAATGTATACATATCTATTACGATCAGTTTGTTCAACAATTATAATTGGCTTCTTAGTTTCAGAACATAGTCAGCAACTAACCAACGTTCGTGAGAACTTAATTGATTTGCATGTGAACCCATTGCATTTAAACCATAAGTCTCAACATGAAAGATACTTCCTTCTGTGATTTCTCTGTCTTTATAGCTAGGTACTCCAAGAAATTTTTCTCTTTCAACCAATTTACCTTTACCATTACCAGTAGCACCATGGCAACTGATACAGTAAATTTCAAAAAGCTCCTTACCTTTTCCAGAATTTTTTTCTTCTTCAGTCAAAGGTGATTTCAAATTAGCTTTTGCTAATTCATAACCAGCAGTTGAATTTTCATATTCATAAGGTTCAAAACCTCTATTGATAGTTCCTGCAACAGGAAGCTGTCCTTCTTTCCCTCCCTTAAATATTTTTGCCTCTGAATATGGCTCGTAAGCAACAGACTCATACATATTTGGGAAATACTGATAGTTCGGTGCCGAATTATTGTGGCAAGATGAAACTAAAATAGTTATACCAACTAAAAGTGTTATTTTATATATCCTTTTCATAGCTACAATTAATTCTTTTCTATTACTTTAACTTCAACAGCTCCAGTTCCTTCAAAGAAAGAAACTAATTCAGTTTCGTTATCATTTACAGCAACCTCCATTAAAAAGTGGTCATCAGTTGTTCTTACATCTGGGTTTTCAGCTTCTTTAAAAGGCCATAATCTACTTCTCATGTAAAAAGTAATTACCATTAAGTGAGCTGCAAAGAATACTGTCATCTCAAACATAATTGGCACAAATGATGGCATATTTTGAATGAAACTAAAACTTGGTTTACCTCCAATGTCCTGTGGCCAGTCATGAATCATGATGTACCCCATCATAGTTGTTGCAACAGAGATACCAACACATCCATATAAAAAAGCACATATCGCTAATCTTGTTGGTGCTAAACCCATGGCTTTATCCAATCCGTGAACTGGGAATGGAGTAAAAACCTCTTCAATATGATGATGAGCAGCTCTAGTTTTCTTTACTGCATTCATCAAAACGTCATCGTCATTATAAATGGCGTATATTACTTTATTACTCATGATGTGAATCTTTACTGTTTGCTCTTTCTCTAATGTAATTATCTCCAGTCCCCTTCAAAATTGTCTTAACCTCTGCCTGAGCAATTACAGGGAATGTTCTAGAGTATAACAAAAACAATACGAAGAAGAAACCAATTGTTCCAATGAAAATTCCAATATCAACAAATGTTGGTGAGAACATTGTCCAAGAAGATGGAAGGTAATCTCTATGTAAAGAAGTAACAATAATTACGAATCTTTCAAACCACATACCGATGTTTACAACAATCGAAATGATGAATGAGAACATGATACTTGTTCTTAATTTTTTGAACCACATGAACTGAGGTGAGAACACGTTACATGTCATCATCGACCAATATGCCCACCAGTAAGGTCCAGTAGCTCTGTTTAAGAATGCATATTGCTCATACTCTACACCAGAATACCAAGCTACAAATAACTCAGTGATGTAAGCCACACCAACAATAGATCCAGTAATCATGATAATGATGTTCATTAACTCGATATGCTGTAATGTGATGTATGCTTCAAGATTAGAAACTTTTCTCATAACGATCAACAATGTGTTTACCATCGCGAATCCAGAGAAAACCGCTCCAGCAACGAAGTATGGAGGGAAAATGGTTGTATGCCATCCTGGAATTACAGAAGTAGCAAAGTCCATAGATACAATCGTGTGTACAGAAAGTACAAGTGGAGTAGCTAAACCAGCTAATACTAAAGATACTTCTTCAAAACGTTGCCAGTCTTTTGCTCTACCGCTCCATCCAAAACTTAAGATAGAATAAACTCTTTTGTTAAATGGAGTAATAGCTCTATCACGAAGCATTGCAAAGTCAGGTAATAAACCAGTCCACCAGAAAACTAATGATACTGAAAGATACGTTGAAATCGCGAATACGTCCCAAAGTAAAGGTGAGTTAAAGTTTACCCATAAAGAGCCAAATTGGTTCGGAATAGGTAATACCCAGTATGCTAACCATGGACGTCCCATGTGAATGATTGGGAATAAACCTGCCTGAACTACTGAGAAGATAGTCATTGCTTCAGCAGAACGGTTAATAGCCATTCTCCAACGTTGACGGAAAAGTAATAATACCGCAGAAATTAATGTTCCAGCGTGACCAATACCAACCCACCAAACGAAGTTAGTAATATCCCAAGCCCAGCCAACTGTTTTATTTAATCCCCATGTTCCGATACCGGTAGATACGGTGTAAATTATACAACCTAACCCCCAAAGGAAGGCTATTAATGCGATTGAAAATACAATCCACCATTGCTTGTTTGCAGGCCCCTCAACAGGTGCAGCTACATCTACAGTTACATCGTGATAAGATTTATCACCTATAACTAAAGGTTTTCTAATGGGTGCTTCGTAGTGAGACGACATAATCCTTTATATTGTTTCTTAATTAATAATTTTACTAAGTATTTCTAACTTTAACATGGTAAACCACATTAGGTTTTGTACCTACGTGCTCTAATAAGTGGTATGATCTTTCGTCAGCCGCTAATTTAGCAACTTTACTTTCTTTATCATTAACATCACCAAATATCATCGCTCCTGAAGAACAAGCACTTGAACAAGCTGTTTGGAATTCACCGTCTCTAACTGGACGACCTTCGTTTTTAGCTTTTAATTTTGTAGCTTGTGTCATTTGGATACACATAGAACATTTCTCCATAACACCACGAGAACGTACGTTAACGTCAGGATTTAATACCATACGGCCTAAATCATCGTTCATATGATAATCGAACTCGCTGTTTTTGTTGTATAAGAACCAGTTAAAACGACGTACTTTATATGGACAGTTGTTAGCACAGTAACGTGTACCAACACATCTGTTGTAAGCCATATGGTTTTGCCCCTCACGACCGTGAGAAGTTGCAGCAACAGGACAAACTGTTTCACAAGGTGCGTGATTACAGTGTTGACACATTACAGGCTGGAATGCAACTTGAGGATTATCACCTGCTTTTTCCATTTCATTAAATGTAGATAATGAACTAGATAAACCAGCAATTCCTTCTTTTCTTTCGTTATCACCTTCAAAAGTACTTTCAGAAGAATAGTATCTATCGATACGTAACCAGTGCATATCACGGCTTCTTCTTACCTCTGCTTTACCTACAACTGGAACGTTGTTTTCAGCGTGACAAGCGATAACGCAAGCTCCACATCCAGTACAAGCATTTAAGTCAATTGAAAGGTTGAAGTGATGACCAGTTGTACGATCAAATGATTCCCAAAGATCTACAGTTGTAGCTTCAACTTCTTGGTGATCTAAAGATACCATTGGTTTTTCATTCCAATGTTCAGCATCTTTAGTATTAAATATTTCTAAAGTAGTTTCTTTAATAATATCCCCTCTACCCATTAAAGTTTTCTGACCTTGAACACAAGCAAACTCATGAACTCCACCAGCTTTAGCGATAGAAACAGATTGAACATTATTGAAACCTTTATATAAAGCGTAAGCATTTAAACCTACTTGCATTTCTTCTTTTAGAGCTGCCTTACGTCCGTATCCAAGAGCTAGACCTACAGTTCCAACTGCTTGTCCTGGCTGAACAATAACTGGAACGTTTTCTAATTTAACTCCATCAACAGTAATAGTAGCATAACTACCATTTAAACCTCCATTTGCAACAATCTCGTTTGATAAACCAAGTTTTTTAGCATCTGCATTAGAAACTGTAACATAGTTATCCCAAGAAACTCTTGTAATTGGGTCTGGGAACTCTTGTAGCCAAGGGTTATTAGCATGTTGTCCATCTCCTAATCCTGTTTTAGTATATAATACTAATTCAAAATCACCGGCAGCTTTAGATCTTGCAACTGCATTTGCAGCAGAAGCAGCGTCAATAGCTCCTCCAGATAATGCTGAAGCTCCAACAACAGCTACACCATCGTGTAATACTTTATTCCAAGAAGCACCTGCAGTATAAGCTCCAGAATTTGCTTTTAAATAGTCATAAAAAGTACCAGCTGTACCATTTACTGACAATAAAACATCTTGAAATTGTTTTGTATTGAAGATAGGACGGATTGTAGGCTGAGTTAAACTATACGTTCCGCTTGTAAGTTCTAAATCACCCCAAGATTCTAAGTAGTGAGGTGATGGTGCAGCAATTGAAACAATTGATGCAGTTTCGTCTTCTTTTAATGAAAAAGCAACAGACGTTTTAACTTTTTTCAATCCAGATACAAAAGAAGCTGAATCAGCTAAAGTGTAAACTGGATTAACTCCACTCATAATTAAAGTATGAACACTTCCTGCATTCAAATCTTTAATTAACTGTGCAACAATAGCATTAGAACCTTTTCTAATTTGTCTAGCTCCAGCAGTATTAAAAGCTTCACTAGCCAACACTTGATTGATAGCTAAAACTAATAATTGAGCATTTTTATCTTCAATTCCAGATACTAAAACTCCTTTTGAACCAGCAGCTTTTAATTGCTGAGCAGCTTTTACTACTTCAGTTTTAAATGCACCTTCCAAAGTAACAGGAACAGAAGCACCTACAACTATATTATATATTTGAACTAAAGCTTGCTTTTGAGCAGCTACAGTCATCGGAACACGCTTATCAGCAGCAGCTCCAGATAATGTCATATTTGATTCGAACTGGAAGTGACGAGACATTTTTCCGTTTTGAGGAATACGTCCTTGTGCATATCCTGTATCATATCCTCCACCTTGCCAATCTCCTAAGAAATCAGCACCAACAGATACAATTAAAGAAGCTTTTGAAAAATCGTAATCAACTAAAGCTCTTTGACCATACACAGCTTCGAAAGCATCTAAAGCTTCAGATGATGAAACCGCATCGTACACAACGTGCTTAGCGTTTGGATTTTTTGCGATAAACTCACCAATTAATTTCTCTGTAGAAGGACTCGCTAAAGTATTAGTCAATAATACTACTTGTCCACCTTTAGCTTTTGCGTCTGCTAAACTTGATTTAATTTTTAAATCAACAGCTGACCAAGAAGAAGCTTTACCATCTACTTTTGGCTCTTTCAAACGAGCGCTATCATACAATCCTAAGATAGATGCATGAATTCTTGCATTCGCAGAAAATTTAGCTCCTGCTATTGTATTGTTTTCAATTTTAATTGGACGACCCTCACGAGTTTTCACCAAAAGATTAGCAAAATCAAATCCATCAAAAACTGTAGTTGCATAATAATCTGCAACACCAGGAATGATTTGTTCTGGTTGTAATACATAAGGGATAGACTTGTGAACAGGACCTTCGCAAGCAGCTAATGTTACAGCCGCTGTACTAAACCCTACGTACTTTAAAAAGTCACGACGTGAAGTCCCAGATGTAGATAAAGCCTCAGCGTTACCCAAAAACTCATCAGTAGGAATTTCTTCAACAAACTCGTTATTTCTAAGCGCCTCAACAATAGAGCTATTTTCTAGCTCCTCAACACTTTTCCAGTATTTTTTGTTTGATGACATTGTATATATATATTAAAATCTTAATAAATCGATTAATAGTGGCATTTACCACATTCTAAACCTCCCATTTGCGCTGCAGTTAATTTCTCTACACCGTATTTTTTAGAAAGTTCAGCATGAATTTTGTCATAGTAAGCATTACCTTCCATCTTAACATCGGTTTTTCTATGGCAATCAACACACCATCCCATTGTTAATTTAGAGTATTGCTTCATGATTTCAAATTCTTGTACTGGACCGTGACAAGTTTGACATTCAATACCCGCAACAGAAACGTGCTGAGAGTGGTTGAAGTAAACAAAGTCAGGCAAGTTGTGAATACGAACCCATTTTACAGGTTTTGTTTTTCCAGTATAAGTTTGCTTTGTCTTATCCCATCCAACAGCATCATATAATTTTTGAATCTCTCCATCGTAAAAAGCCTTACTATGTTCTGCTGTAGCAGTTGTTTCAGCAACCTCAGAAATATTTTTATGACAGTTCATACAAACATTTAATGAAGGAATACCAGCTGTTTTACTTACACGAGCAGCAGAGTGGCAATATTTACAATTGATTTCGTTATCACCAGCGTGAATTTTGTGAGAGTAGTGAATTGGCTGAATTGGCTCATAATTCTGATCTACACCTACCTGCATTAAGTATCCGTAAACAAAATAACCACTAGCCAGAAGCAAGAAGATTGCAGTAACCAAAACTAAAAATTGATTTCTGGCAAAAGCTTTCCAGATTGGAGTTCTAGCTTCTTTTGGAGCAACCTCAATACCGTTTTTGTTTGCAACTTTAGTTAAAACCTTGTTTACCATAAACAACATTACAACCAAAATAGCCATTACAAGAGCAAGAGCTCCTAAAATAATGTTATTTGAAATAGCACCATCTTGAACATTTATCCCAGGAGGAGTGGCAGCACCCGCAGCACCTGGCGCTGGCTCAGCTTTTACTTCAGATGTATAAGCTATAATATTATCAATATCTCCTTCAGACAATTGAGGAAACGAAGTCATAACTGCTTTGTTGTTTTCCTCAAAAAGTTTAACAGCAACAGGATCACCTGACTTAATCATGTCAGAACTGTTATGCACCCACTTGTAAATCCAAGCCATATCATGCTTAGAAGCAACTCCCCTTAAAGCAGGACCAGTTGATTTAGCATCTAATTTGTGACATGCAGCGCAATTTGCATTAAAAAGTTCCTTCCCTTTTACTGGATCACCGCCACCAGCAGCTGGAGCAGCCGCAGCAGCCTCAGTCGCCGCCGGAGCAGCAGCATCTTGAGCAAATGAAGTTAGGGAGAAAATTAACGTTAGCGATAAGCCAAACAGCAATTTTCTTGAGATCGAATTATGGTTACCCACCTTTTTCATATAGTATAAATAATTGTCTACTAATTTTTGGTATGATTTTTTCTGTACTAAATCCAGTAAAAATCTATACCCTCTTTTAAAACTTGCACAAAAATACGACTTATGAACTATTCTCAAAACCTTAAAATAGTCTTAATTATCAATTTATATCAATTCTAAATAATATTAAAATTTTACTCTCAAACTTTAAATAGTATTTTTGCATAAAAACCATCACATTATGAGAATTTTAAGTCCTTCGAAAAACCTTTTCTTAACAATTACAACGATTGCTTTCGCACACAATATTAACGCTCAAGACCAAAATTTAACATTGAACCAAGATCCTAAATTTGAGCAATTACTAAACGAGAAACGCAAAATTAACACGTCAATAAATACAAACGATACTTATAGAATCCAAATCTTTAGCGGTAAAAGCGAGGAAGCAAAAAAAACGTTATCGGATTTCAAAAGAGAAAATTCAAATATTGACGGGACCATTATTTTCAGCACTCCAAATTACAAAGTGATTGTTGGAAATTTTAAAACCAGAATAGAAGCCGAAAGAAATTTGGCAGAAATTAAAAAAAGATACAAAAGCGTATTCTTACTTAAACCGGGAAAATAATCCTTCTAAAAAACAAAAAAAGGCGAGATAAAATCTCGCCTTTTTTGTTTTTATTAACATATTATGGTTTGTCTGTAATAAAAATTTATCAGTTAAAAAGCATACCATTCTAATTTCAGTTTACCACTTTAATTCCGCTAGCCAAAAAACGAATTTCCTCTTTAGGCGCTTTAATAGCATCTACTTCCTTTTTAGATTTTTTAGCATCTTTTGCGTAATGTTTTAGCTCGTCAACAGAAGTAATCTTTCTCTCTACGCTTCCTTCTAAAACCACATTTTTATCTTTTAATGCTGTTGGAACAAAAAAAGCATAATCTTTCATTTTAACGAAGAAAGATGCTTCATCTTCAGTTTTAACGCTTACCCAACAACCTCTTTTCGGACAGACATCTATCACTTCTCCTTTTACCGTGACGTTTTCTATTTTACTTACGGCTTTTAGATTTTTCTCTAATTCACCAACCGAAATTGCCTTATTTACCAAAGCATCCGAGACGTCTTCTCCATAGTAATCTCCAACTAAAGCATTACCTATCGGCGGAGCTGGTTTTTCTACGGCTTCTTGAGCAAAAGAGAAAGTCGAAAAACACATAAATAAAATCATTGAGTAAAATCCTTTTTTCATATTTCGTTATTTTTATTCAATACAATCCAATTTGAAAACTAAAATACATATTTACATCGAATCCTGCTTTATCAATTTTAATTCAAATTCCAAAAACAAAAAAGTCCCAATTTGCATTGAGACTTTTTTCTATATAATTGAATATTATTTCAATTTCTTTTTTATTGCTACTTCATGGTAAGCTTCAATAACATCATTCATTTCGATATCATTAAATCCTTTTATTTGGATACCACAATCGTAACCTTTTGTTACTTCTTTTACATCGTCTTTGAAACGTTTTAAAGCAACTAATTCACCTGTATGAACTACTACTCCATCTCTAATAACTCTAATTTTAGAAGTTCTTAGGATTTTACCATCTGTTACCATACATCCAGCGATTGAACCCACTTTAGAAATTTTAAATATCTCACGAATTTCAGCATTTCCTAAAATTTCTTCTTTCATCTCTGGAGCAAGCATTCCTTCCATTGCATCTTTCAAGTCATCAATAGCTGCATAAATAATAGAATAGTAACGGATATCAATTTCTTCTTTATCAGCAAGCTGTCTCGCGTTTCCTGCAGGACGAACGTTAAATCCGATGATGATCGCATCTGATGCAGAAGCTAAGTTAACATCGGTCTCTGTAATCGCACCAACTCCTTTATGTATGATGTTGATCTGAACTTCTTCTGTAGAAAGTTTAGAGAACGAATCTGATAATGCCTCAACAGAACCATCCACGTCTCCTTTAAGGATTACGTTCAATTCTTTAAACTGACCAAGAGCAATACGACGTCCAATTTCATCAAGTGTAATATGTCTTTGTGTACGAACTGATTGCTCACGCATTAATTGAGAACGTTTTGATGCAATTTGTTTTGCTTCTTTTTCGTCTTCAAATACATTGAATTTATCACCCGCTGTTGGAGCTCCATCTAAACCTAAAACAGATACAGGAGTCGAAGGACCAGCTGATAAAACTGTATGTCCTCTTTCATCATGCATTGCCTTAACTTTTCCATGATGTTTTCCTGCCAACATATAATCTCCAATTTTTAAAGTACCTTGCTGTACTAAAATCGTAGACACATATCCTTTTCCTTTATCTAAGAAAGCCTCAACCACAGTTCCTTGAGCCGCTTTATTTGGATTTGCTTTTAGATCTAAGATCTCAGCTTCTAATAAAACTTTCTCTAGTAATTCTTTAACACCTGTTCCAACTTTCGCAGAAATATCATGTGACTGAATTTTTCCACCCCAATCTTCAACAAGTAAATTCATTCCAGCCAAACGTTCTTTAATTTTATCAACGTTTGCATTTGGCTTATCAATTTTATTAATTGCAAATATAATTGGTACTCCCGCTGCTTGAGCGTGAGAAATTGCCTCTTTTGTTTGTGGCATGATGTCATCATCTGCCGCAACCACAATAATAGCAATATCTGTAACTTGAGCTCCACGTGCACGCATCGCGGTAAACGCCTCGTGACCTGGAGTATCTAAGAATGCAATTTTTTGTCCGTTATCTAAAGTAACTCCATACGCTCCAATGTGCTGTGTAATACCTCCTGACTCACCAGCAATTACATTTTCTTTACGAATATAATCCAGTAAAGATGTTTTACCGTGGTCAACGTGACCCATTACAGTCACAATTGGCGCTCTTGTTACTAAATCTTCTTCTTTATCTTCAACAACTTCTATTGCCTCTTCAATATCTACTGTAATGAATTCAACATCGTAACCGAATTCATCTGCTACAATAGTTAATGTTTCAGCATCTAGACGTTGGTTCATGGTAACCATGATACCAAGAGACATACAAGTTCCAATTACTTTAGTAATCGGCACATCCATCATGATTGCAATTTCACCTACTGTAACGAATTCTGTAACTTTAATAGTTTTACTTCCTTCGTCAAGAGCTCTTTGCTCATCATCAGATTTCTGACGGTGCGTTTCTCTTTTATCTCTTCTATATTTAGCCGCTTTAGATTTCCCTCCTTTACCTTGAAGTTTTTCAAGAGTTTCTCTAATTTGGTTTTTTACTTCTTCTTCTGTTGGCTCAACTTTAGCCACAATTGCAGGACGATTTCCTTTTACAAAACCTGGTCTTTGACTTCTGTTAGCATTGAAACCTCCCCCATTGTTTTGGCCTGGTTTATTATTTGGATTTGGCGTTCCAGTCGCATTACCTGTAGCAGGTTTCGGCGCACCAGGTGTACCCGGTTTTGGACCAATTCTTTTACGCTTATTTTTATTTGCGTTGTTATTATTACCAACTCCAGGAGTCCCAGGTTTATTTTGAGCTGCTTTAGGATCTTCTTTCTTTTTCTTAGGTTTATTAAATTGAGATAAATCAATTGTCTGACCTGTAAGAGTTGTCCCTGTAAGCTTTTGGTATTGCGTAGTAATAGTTTCCTCTGAAGTTGTTGGATCAGTAGACACGATTGGCTCCTGAGCAACTTTAGATTCTGCTTTAACTTCTTTTTTCTCCGTAATAATAGGTTCTTCCTTTTTTGTTTCAGAAACAGGATTTGAAACAACTGGTTCAGATTTCACTGTTTCGTTTTGAACAGGTTTTTCTGGTTGCGCAGGCGCAACAACAGCTTTTGGCTCTTCAACCTTAGCTGGTTCCTCAGAAGGAGTAACTGCAGGTTTTTTAGGATTCAAGTCAATTTTACCCACTTGTACAGGCCCTGAAACAACCGCTCTTGCTTTAATTATTTCTTGCTGTTTTTGACGCTCTTCTTCTTGTCTGCGTTTGTCCTCAATTTCTTTCTCACGCTCTACACGCAATGCTTCTTTTTCCTTTCTTTTTTCTTCTCCAACTTCTTTAGAAGCTTCCTTATTCCCCTTATCGCCCGCAAATTGGCTTTGTAGGATATTAAATTCACTGTCAGAAATTTTAGCGTTTGGATTTGCATCAATAGCAATTCCCTTATCCTTTAGATAATCAACAGCTCTTTCTAACGAGATATTTAACTCCCTTAAAACCTTGTTTATTCTTATTACTCTCTCTTCAGACATATAACCTTTTTATTATTACCTTTTTAGTTGTGTTGTTAGAGCAGATGGTCAGCTATCGCCTAGCTATCAAACTCTTCTTTTAGTATCTTCATAACATCTAGAATAGTTTCCTCTTCTAAGTCTGTTCTTCTTACTAAATCTTCTACGTCGTGTTTCAAGATACTTTTTGCAGTATCCAAACCTATTTTTGCAAACTCTTCAATTACCCACTCTTCGATTTCATCTGAGAACTCTGTTAATTCAACATCGTCTTCATCTGCAACAGTTCCAGCGACATCGCCTTCACGAATAACATCTAATTCATAACCTGTCAATTGACCAGCCAATTTGATGTTGTGTCCACCTCTACCAATTGCTTTTGAAACTTCTTCTAATTTCAAGAAAACTTCGGCTCTTTTGCTTTCTTCATCAATCTTGATAGAAGAAACTTTAGCAGGGCTTAATGCTCTTGTAATAAATAATTGAATATTGTTTGTATAATTGATTACGTCAATATTTTCATTTCCTAGTTCACGAACAATTCCGTGAATACGAGAACCTTTCATTCCTACGCAAGCTCCAACTGGATCAATTCTATCATCATAAGAATCAACAGCAACTTTTGCTTTTTCACCAGGAATACGAACTACGTTTTTCACTGTAATTAATCCGTCGAAAACCTCTGGAATTTCTTGTTCAAATAATTTTTCTAAGAACTTTTCTGAAGTTCTAGACATAATAATTTGAGGTTTATTTCCTTTTAATTCAACGCTTTCAATAATTCCACGAACATTATCTCCTTTTCGGAAAAAGTCAGATGGAATTTGTTTTTCTTTCGGAAGTACAATTTCGTTTCCTTCATCATCAACTAAGATAACTACTCTTGGACGTACGTGGTGTACTTCAGCAGTATAAATATCACCAATAATATCTTTAAATTGCTTGTAAAGATTTGTATTATCGTGTTCGTGAATTTTAGATATTAAATTCTGACGAAGTGCTAAGATAGCTCTTCTTCCTAAATCAATCAATTTTACTTCTTCAGAAACTTCTTCACCAATTTCAAAATCCGCTTCGATCATTCTTGCTTCCGTCAAGGTAATTTCTTCGTTTTCAAAATCAAGATCCTCATCAGCAACGATTACTCTTCTTCTCCATATCTCCATATCTCCTTTATCAGGATTTATAATAATATCGAAGTTATCATCAGATCCGTATTTTTTCTTCAATGCATTTCTAAACACATCCTCTAAAATTGCCATAAGCGTTACACGATCAATAAGTTTATTGTCTTTAAACTCTGAGAATGAATCGATTAATGCTAAATTTTCCATGCGAATTCTTTAATTAAAATTAAAATGTTACTGTAACAACTGCTTCCTTAATTTCTATATAAGGTATTTGTTGCTCCTTTTGAACTGTTTCTTTTCCTTTTCCTACTTTTTTAGGTTCCCTTGCTTTCCAAGACAAAATTATGAAAACATCGTTAGCTTCAACCAATTCTGCTTCAATTTTTTCTGTATTTGTGGTAACAATCAATGTTCTACCAATATTTTTTTTGTATTGTCTTACCATTTTCAGCGGTGTCCCTACTCCAACAGATGCTACTTCAAGCGAAAAATCCTGTTCTTCACGATCCAGATTATTTTCGATTGCACGACTGATGTCTATACAGTCTTGCAGCGCCACCCCATTATCTCCGTCTAAACCAACACTAATTTTAAAAGAATCCGAAACAGCCAGATCAACCAAAAAGATTGATGGTTTTTCCAGAAGAGCTTCTGTAATTAATCCGTTTACTTTTTCTTTAAATGTCATAATTTTATAAAAAGAGGGGACACTTAGTCCCCTCATTATTTAGATTTTAATAAATAACAGTGCAAATATAGTGTTTTTTTTATAAATCAAATAAATAGATTGCTCTAAAATAATTTCTTATCTTTATAATAGCATTAAGACACAAAATTATTCATCATTTTAAATCCTCAAATCATGAAACGAATTTTAGTCCCTACCGACTTCTCAGAACATGCAGAAGACGCTTTAAAAGTTGCTGCTCAAATCGCCAAAAAGAACAATTCAGAAATCATTCTTCTACACATGCTTGAATTGCCACAGCAAGCAAATGACGCCATTTTGGGCGGAACAAGCATTCCTGAAGCCATGCTTTTTATGAAAAAAGCTAATGAAACACTTGACGAAGTTGCTTCTAGAGATTACCTAGAAAGCATTCCAGTAACTGAAGTTGTAAAAATAGACAAACCTATACATGGAATCACGCAAATAAGTAAAGATTATGATGTTGATTTAATTATCATGGGATCTCATGGCTCCTCTGGCGTTGAAGAATTATTAATTGGCTCTAATACAGAAAAAGTAGTGAGAAACTCTGAAATTCCTGTTTTGGTCATCAAGAAAAACATTCCAAATTTTAATGCCTCTAATATTGTTTTCGCCTCTGATTTTTCTGAAGAAGCAAAAAAACCATTTAAAAAACTCTTAAATTTCACTCAACTATTTGATTCAAAATTACACTTAGTAACCATTTGCACACCTAACAGCTTTAAACCAACCCACGTTAGCGAAAAAGCAATGAATGATTTTGTAGCTGAATTTAATATCACAAATTACACTACTCAAATTTATAACGACACTAATATTGAAAAAGGAATTATTAATTTCTCTAACAGAATAGACGCAGACGTTATAGGAATGTGCACACATGGAAGAACCGGTTTTGCACATTTCTTCAACGGAAGCATTAGCGAAGGCTTGGTCAATCATGCCATCAAACCTGTTATTACTTTAAAGGTTTAACATCGATTCAAAATACTTTTCTTAAAGCTTCTCAAACGAGAAGCTTTTTTTTGCAAAAGACACAAAAAAGATGAGCTCCTCAACAAAGTTTAACTGAGCTTTACAACAAAACCGTCAGCGCATATAATGCAGAAATTTGTCCAGTAGAAATTCATTAAAAAACAACAATATGAAAACAATAGACAAAATTTACATTAATGGCGAATTTGTAACTCCTTACGGAACAGAATATTTCGACCTTATTAGTCCAACAACAAATGAAACACTCGGAAAAGTTCGTTTAGGAAATACAGAAGACACTCAAAAAGCAATTGAAGCTGCCAAAAACGCTTTCAAAACTTTTTCTAAAACAACAGCTTCAGAAAGAATTCAATATCTTCAAAACATTAAAACTGCTGTCCAAAAAAGAAAAGACGACTTTATTAATGTAATGGTAGAAGAATATGGAGGAACATTTCAATTTGCAAGCGTAAGCTATGATTACATGCTAAAAAGTTTTGATTCAGCAATTAACCTGCTTAACAGTTACAGTTTTACCAAAACAATGGGCGAATCTGAAGTTCAAATGGCACCAATTGGCGTTGTCGGAATAATTATCCCTTGGAATTCAAGCAACGGATTTATCTGCGGTAAACTTTCTACAGCAATTGCAGCAGGGTGCACAACGGTAATTAAACCAAGCGAAATGAGCGCCCAACAAACACAATTAATTACTGAATGTCTTCACGAAGCAAATCTTCCAAAAGGGATATTTAATATTGTAAATGGATTAGGCGAAATTGTTGGAGCCGAAATAAGCCGAAATCCAGATATCGCTAAAATATCTTTTACAGGATCAACCAATGTGGGAAAAATTATTGCAAAAGAAGCTGTCAACACCATAAAGAGAGTGACCCTTGAACTTGGCGGAAAATCTCCAAATATTATTTTAGATGATGCTGATTTTTCAAAAGCCATTCCGCTTGCGATCGCCGCAGCATTTATGAACAGCGGACAAGCTTGCATTGCTGGAACCAGATTATTGATTCCAGAAAACAAACTAGAAGAAACGAAACTTCTAATCAAAGAAATCGTTTCTCATATTGTTGTTGACGATCCTAAAAACCCGAATACCGCCGTGGGACCAATGGTAAGCGTAAAACAATACAATCGAGTTCAAGATTATATTCAGACCGGAATTAACGAAGGCGCAGAAATACTAACTGGCGGATTGGGAAAACCCGAAGGATTAGAAAACGGAAATTTCATTAAGCCAACTGTTTTTATTCATGCCAATAACCAAATGCGTATTGCAAAAGAAGAAATATTTGGACCTGTTTTATCTGTCATTACCTATAAAACTGAAGAAGAAGCAATCGAAATTGCCAACGACACCACTTATGGATTACAAGCTTATGTAAGTTCATCAAATCCTGAAAGAGCACATAATGTTGCTTCACAACTTAACGCAGGCCGCGTTCAGATAAATGGAATTAGTCATGACCCAATGGCTCCTTTTGGCGGATTTAAACAATCTGGAATCGGACGTGAATTTGGAACAATTGGACTAGAAGCTTATTTAGAGCCTAGAGCATTAATTCAGCAAAAATAATCTTCATCGATCTGGAAATCTCAACCGTAAAGATTTCCAGATCTTTTAGTATTTTTACAATATGAGCATTAAACCAAATACAAAACCCAAAATTCTCTACTCGTGTTACTATTCACGCAGTCGCGAAGGCGAACATTTTATACCAGAACATGTTTTTAGTTATCAAATTTCTGGCGAAATGATAGCTTCAGACAGCAAAAATACTTTTCACAGTAAACCTGGAGATTTTCGTTTTAGCAGAAGAAATCATTTAGCAAAGTTCACTAAAATTCCACCAGAAGGAGGCGAATTCAAGACTATTTCACTTTTTCTTGATCAGGAAATTTTAAGAGAAATTAGCAAAGAATTCAATTTAAAATCAGATAAAAAATCTGATTCAGACGCTATGTTTTCATTGGCTCCTAACCCACTTTACAAATCCTTCATGGAATCGCTGTTATCTTATCTTGAAGTGGAACAAGAAAACAACGAAGCTTTATTCAATTTAAAAATCAAGGAAGCTATTCTCCTATTATTAAAAGTAAATCCGGAGCTAAAAGATATTTTATTTGACTTTAACGAACCAGGCAAAATCGATTTGGAAGCATTTATGAATAAAAACTTCCATTTTAATGTTCAAATGCATCGGTTTGCTTATCTCACCGGAAGAAGTCTGGCTACCTTTAAAAGAGATTTTCAAAAAATATTTCAGGAAACGCCAGGGAAATGGCTATTAAACAAAAGACTTCAGGAAGCTTATTATTTAATCAGTCAAGGAAATCCGCCCTCAGAAGTTTATATTGGGGTTGGATTTGAAGACCTTTCGCATTTTTCATTTTCATTTAAAAAGAAATTCGGCATCGTTCCGTCTTCTTTAAAATCATAAAAAAAACAAATACTGCACTTTTAAATTTACACCATAAAAAAAGCCTCTCTTTTCTGAGAGGCTTTTCTGTTGGTCTACTAGGACTCGAACCTAGAAAGACGGCACCAAAAACCGTAGTGTTACCATTACACCATAGACCAGCAGTGCGGTTAAGCGGGTGCAAAATTAAAACTTTATTTAATTTATGCAAATTTTAAACGAAACTTTTTTAAATAAAAAAAGCCTCTCATTTCTGAGAGGCTTTTCTGTTGGTCTACTAGGACTCGAACCTAGAAAGACGGCACCAAAAACCGTAGTGTTACCATTACACCATAGACCAGCAGTGCGGTTAAGCGAGTGCAAATTTAAGTCTTTATTTAGTTTGTGCAAACTTTTTGGGCAAAAAAAATCATTTTTTTTGTTTTTTTTCACATTAAAATCTGCTTCATTACCAAAAAGACCTCATAGCCAATATATTACTTTCAACTTATAGTTTTGTAGAATTTTTTGTTAATGCTCGTTTCTTTACATAAAAAAACATTTTCTTTGTAGGATAGAAAAACATTCAAATTTTTAACACCTAAATATGGCACAATTCAATTTCAATAAATGGAATACAATTATTGGTTGGTTTGCATTTGCAATCGCTTTAATAACTTATACATTAACAGTTGAACCTACAATGAGCTTTTGGGATTGCGGAGAATATATTGCTACCGCAGCCAAACTTGAAGTAGGTCACCCTCCAGGAGCTCCGCTTTTCCAGATGATGGGTGCATTTTTTGCCATGTTTGCAATAGATGCGCAACATGTAGCTCTAATGGTTAACATGATGTCTGTTTTCTCTAGCGCATTCACCATATTATTTATGTTCTGGTCATCGTCTATGATTTTGAAAAAAATTGTAGGCCGTTTTACAGAAATTGACCAAAACAATTCAATTGTTATTTTAGGAAGTTCTTTTGTAGGCGCTTTAGCTTATACATTTTCTGATAGTTTTTGGTTTAACGCAGTAGAGGCCGAAGTTTATGCAATGGCTTCTCTATTAATTGCATTGCTTTTCTGGCTTGGTTTACGTTGGGAGCAAGACATGGACAAACCAAAAGGAAACAAATGGCTTTTAATTATTTCTTTGGTTATTGGTCTTTCGTTTGGAGTTCACTTCATGGCTCTTTTAACTATTCCGTCTATTGGATTTTTATACTATTTCAAACATTACGAGAAAGTTACAATCAAAAACTTTCTTGTTGCTAACGTAGTGGTTATTGGAATTTTATTATTCATTTTCAAATTGCTTCTTCCTCTAACTATGGCATTTTTCGGGAAAACCGAAATCTTCATGGTAAACAGTATGGGACTTCCATTCAACTCAGGAACTATCTTTGTAGCCTTATTATTTATTGCGTTTTTCTATTTTGGATTAAAATATACTCGCCAAAAAGGTTTAATATTTTACAACACTATTATATTGTGTATTTTATTCATTCTGATTGGTTTCTCGACTTGGTTAATGCTTCCTGTGCGTGCAAATGCAAATACGGTGATTAACGAGAACAAACCATCAGATGCAACTGAGGTTTTGGCTTACTATAATCGTGAGCAATACGGTGTGAATCCTTTGTTTTATGGACCTCAATACACTGAACTTTTTGCTGGTCTTGATGCTAAAACACCTTATTTAGACAAAAAACCAAACTACGAAAGAGATTATAAAACTGGTAAATACATTATTACCAATAATTATAAGAATGCAGAACAAAATTCTGACGACAACCAAAAAGCAGTTCTGCCAAGAATGTGGAGTACAGAAACTGGTCATATTCAAAATTATATCAACTTTACAAATCCGCCAAAATTTAGAATAGATCCGAATCATAATTATGATGATGATTTGGCAAAATACGGAATCGACGCAAGCCAATTAAGTGAAGATGAATACAATAAAGCTACTGCTCAATTGCGTAATGAAGTTGAGAAAACAGTTTCTGAATTCAGAAAAGCTTATGCTCAAAAGCAGATTGACAATGAAGGCTATGTTAAATTCTTAAGAAGCTACGGAGAGTATTTACTTATCGAAAAACCATCTACAGCAGACAACTTTAGTTTTATGTTTGAATATCAATTCGGGTACATGTACTGGAGATATTTAATGTGGAATTTTGTTGGACGCCAGAATGATGTTCAAGGTAAATACGATAACCTTGATGGAAACTGGATCAGCGGTATTAAAGCTTTAGATTCTGTTCATTTAGGTTCTCAAGACAATTTACCTTCTGATGTTTTAAACAACAAAGGACGCAATGCGTATTATTTCATTCCGTTTATTTTAGGATTAATTGGTATAATGTACCATGCTAATAAAGACTTGAAAAGCTTCTACGTTCTTTTGGCTTTATTTCTATTTACAGGAATTGCACTAAAAATATATTTGAACGAAAGACCTTTTGAGCCTCGTGAAAGAGATTATGCTCTTGTTGGTTCATTCTATGTCTTTGCCATCTGGATCGGATTTGGTGTTTATTCGCTCTACGAAAGCTTACAGAAATATCTAGCTCCAAAAATTGCCGGCCCAGTACTTATTGCAGGAAGTTTATTAGCCGCTCCTATTTTAATGGCAGCTCAAAACTGGGATGACCACGACAGATCTGGAAAATATACTGCAGTTGCAATGGCAAAAGCTTATTTAAGTTCTTGTGATAAAGATGCTATTTTATTTACCATTGGAGATAACGATACCTTCCCTCTTTGGTACGCACAGGAAATTGAGCATTTCAGAACCGATGTGAAAATTGTAAATACAAGTTTATTTATGACAGATTGGTATATCGATCAAATGAAAGCGAAGTCTTATGAGTCTAATCCGTTGCCGATTTCTTTCCAGCATAGCCAATATGTGGGAGATAATTTGGATTACACGGCTTACATTCAAAAAATTGATACACGTTGGAATATTAAAGATTTTATCGATTTTATCAAAAACCCTAAATCGACTGTGGGTTTACAAAACGGACAAACGATCCATTTCTACCCAACAAATAAGATTAGAGTAAATGTTGACAAAAACGTTATTATTCAAAACAAAGTAATTAATCCTAAATATTACGATTCTATTGTTCCTTATTTGGATATTGATATCAAAGGAAGCGCATTATACAAAAACCGTTTAATGATGCTTGATATCTTAGCGAATAACAATTGGAAGAGACCAATTTACTTTAGCGGTGGTGCTTTTGATGATGAAGATTATTTATGGTTGAAAGATTATCTGCAATTGGACGGAATGGTTTACAAATTGGTTCCTGTAAAAAATACTCCTTCTAAAGATGGCGGACCATTAGATATGGGACAAATCGATGCAGATAAAATGTATGATATTGTAATGAAATGGGATTGGGGCAATAGTAACGGAAACATTTATCATGATCCTGAAACGAGAAGAAACAGCATTACTTACCGCACTAATCTTTCTAGACTGATGAACCAGCTTATTGCTGAAGGTAAAATTGACAAAGCTAAAAATGTGATCAACTTAGCAATGACAAAAATGCCTTTAGACAAATTTGGATACTATTCATTAGTTGAAGCTTTTGGTGATGGCTATTATAAAGTTGGAGAAAAAGCGAAAGCACAAGATCTTCTAAACAAATTGGTTCAGAAATATAAGGAGAACTTAAACTATTACAGCACATTGACTCCTTCTGACCAAACAGATTTAGCAGTAGACATTATTACTGATATTGAGCGTTACAGAAGCTTACTACATGTAATGGCTGACAATAAAGACACTGCTTTTTACAACCAGCACAAAACTACATTTAACACTTACGTGAATGTATTCGAGCGTTTTGGTCGTGAAAAAGAATAAGATACGAAAATCTTAACAATTAAAAAAATGCAGCGCTGTTTGATAAATAGCGCTGCATTTTTTAATTTTATGCATATAATATAATTTTTAATTCGAAATGAGCTTCTATTGGGTAAAAACTAACGCATTTATAAAAAAGGTATTTTCTAAATATTGCTGGGACATTCCTAACAATGAAAAGAAAATCTATCTTACTTTTGATGATGGCCCTACTCCAGAAATTACAGACTGGGTTTTATCTGAATTAAAAAAATTTGATGCAAAAGCGACCTTCTTTTGTATTGGAAAAAACATTAAAGCAAACCTCGCTTTATTTGAAAAACTAATTACTGACGGGCATTCAATTGGCAATCATACCATGAACCATGTGAATGGATGGAAAAGCCACACAAATGAATATATCGAAAATGTAATAAACTGCGCGGCTGTATTAGATGAGCAAGAAAAAACACCTCGCCGTTTATTGTTCCGTCCTCCTTACGGAAAAATTAAAAAAGCGCAGTCTAAAATCCTAAGAAGTTTAGGGTATAAAATTGTTATGTGGGATGTTTTGAGTGCCGATTTTGACCAAAGCATTACGCCAGAAAAATGTCTTGAAAACGTAACAAAGAATGTAAAATCAGGTAGCGTAATTGTATTTCATGACAGCATTAAGGCTTCTCCAAACTTAAGATTCGCCTTGCCTAGAACACTGCATTTTTTAAAAGAAAACGGATATAAATTTGACATTATTCACTAAATAACATCATATAAAGAAGTTATTTATTTAGACACTGAATTGTTCCTGAACAATTCCGATAATAGTATTGGCATCAAGCTCTCCTGATTGCCTCCAGATCATTTGTCCTTCTTTGTAAATCATTAAAGTTGGAAGTCCTTTAATACGAAGTGCTTCTGCTAGTTCCTGATTTTTATCTACGTCTATCTTGATTACTTTAGCTTTATCACCAAGCGCAGCAGCTACGTCCTTAATAACAGGATGCATAGAAACCGAAGATTCATTCCAATCTGTGTAAAAATCAATTAACACTGGAACTTGGGCATTTATTAGTTCTCCAAATTTTGACATAAAACCAAAAAATTTAAGTTTTTTAAATCTATTAAAAGAAATAAATATAATACAAATTTAGCATTTTTAACGAATTAAGCGACATTACGGCCTTTTTTTAGTTCAATAACCGTTATTTCAGGCATAATTCCAACTCGTCCTGGATAAGCATGAAAACCAAACCCGCGGTTAACATAAACGTATCTTCCGACGTTTTCGTACAATCCAGCCCATTGTTTATAAATATATTGCGCCAGGCTCCATTTAAAATAGCCTGGAATTTCGATTCCGAATTGCATTCCGTGTGTATGACCTGCAAATGTCAGATGAAAATTCTTTGGGTGATCTTTAATCTCAGCCTCCCAATGACTCGGATCATGACTCATTAAAATTTTAAAATCATCTTGCTGTACATTTTGAGAAGCTTTATTTAAATCACCTGCTTTCTTAAAATTCACACCCCAGTTTTCTACACCAATCAAAGCAATTTTATCATCACCTTTTTGAATATAAGTGTGTTCATTCAGCAAAAGCTTAAAACCAATCTGATCATACAGTTTTTTTATTTCCTGAAAATTCTCCTCTTTTTCTTTCTCAGACGGCCATGCCACATATTCCCCATAATCATGATTTCCTAAAACCGAGAACTTTCCATATTTGTAATTCTTTATACGATTAAAAGTTTCTAACCAAGGATGCATTTCTTTCGCATGAGTATTTACAATATCTCCCGTAAACAAAATCAAATCTGATTCCTGTTGATTGATCAAATCAATAGCATAATTAATTTTCTCCGGATTATCAAAACTCCCGCTATGAACATCAGAAATCTGAGTGATCTTAAAACCGTCAAAAGCATCTGGAAGATCTGGAAAAAATACGGTTTGTTTAATTACTTTGAAATTATATTTTCCTTCAAAAATTCCATAAATAATAGAAAGAAACGGAATCGCAGCTAATCCTAAAGCGATCTGGCTTACAAATTTTCTTCGATCCGGCATCATTTCTTTGCGCGGCGCATTGTACACAAAATAATTCAGTATGCTGGCTCCTATCCTAATAATATCTTCGCCAAACATTATTAAGGTAAGCACAATTTTAGGCACATATACCGCCAGCATCAAACCTGTGGTAAACATAAATTGCCTCGTCTGACCAACAGATCGGTCAACTTGAGAAAAAGAATAGATAATAAAGATTAAAACAAGCAAGCTTATAGCCTGATAACCAATCAAAACCCAACGTGTTTTGATTAAAGTTCGAAAAGCCTGATAAGAATAGAACTCAATAAATAATAAAAGAGCGCATAGAATTATAAAACGAAAGATCATTTAATTTATAGTTTTAAACAAAGTAACAAAGAATGCGAATTCTATTTCTTTTTATTATAAAAAATTTAACGCTGTAAAATAAAAAAGCTGAAAGAGATTCTTTTTTACTAAAATGAACTTATGTGTCTTATGTGGTTTAAAAATTTATTTTTCAGAAACCAAATCGTTTTTTAAAACCCAATTGTTTATTTTTACAGACTAATATTTTTAATATGTCAACTCAAAAACGCCTTTTTCTTCTAGATGCTTACGCACTAATTTTTCGTGGTTATTATGCCTTTATAAAAAACCCGAGAATCAACTCAAAAGGAATGGATACATCTGCAATTATGGGTTTTATGAACTCACTTTTGGATGTTATTAAAAGAGAAAAACCAGATCATTTGGCTGTTGCTTTCGACAAAGAAGGAAGCCACGCCAGAACAGAAATGTTTGCAGAATATAAAGCTAACCGCGACGAAACTCCAGAAGCAATTAAGATTGCTATTCCTTATATTCAGGAATTATTACGTGCCATGCATATTCCTATTATTGAACTTGCAGGCTGTGAGGCCGATGATTTAATTGGAACAATTGCGAAACAAGCCGAAAAACAGAATTATAAGGTTTATATGGTAACTCCGGATAAGGATTTTGCGCAATTGGTTTCTGAAAATATTTTCATGTACAAACCTGCTCGTATGGGTAACGGAATCGAAATCTGGGGAGTTCCTGAAGTTTTGGCAAAATTTGAAGTCGAAAGACCTGAACAAGTAATTGATTTTCTTGGAATGATGGGTGATGCAGTTGATAATATTCCGGGATTGCCTGGAGTTGGTGAAGTCACGGCTAAAAAATTCTTGAAAGAATTTGGCTCTATGGAAAATCTTTTGGCCAATACCGATAAGCTTAAAGGCAAAATGAAAGAAAACATCGAAGCGAACAAAGACAAAGGTATTTTATCTAAAAAACTAGCGGCTATTATGTGCGATTGTGATGTTACTTTTACTGAAGAAGATTACGAACTTTCTCGTCCTGATATCGAAAAAACCGACGCTATTTTTCAAGAATTAGAATTCAGAAGAATGGCTGAGCAGTTTGATAATTTATTTAAAGTTGGAGGCGGAAATGAACTAAACAATAATTCAGCTTCTGATGCCAAACTATACAAAAAGCCACAGCCAAAGAACGAAGATCAATTTGACTTATTTGGAGGCGGAGGAACCACTCTTGACGAAAGCGCAGAAGCTGCAAGAAACTCATTTTATAGCACTTTAGAAAATACAGAACATTCGTATCAGACTGTTCAAGGCGATTTAGGAATTAAATTGCTTTTGCAAAATCTAGAAAAACAGACTGCCGTTTGCTTTGACACCGAAACTACAGGAATTGATGCTTTGCATGCAGAATTGGTCGGAATTTCTTTTGCTTATGAAAAAGGAAAAGCATTTTATGTGCCGTTTCCGGAAAGTCAGGAAGAAGCTCAAACTTTGATTAATAAATTTGTTCCGTTTTTTGAAAATGAAAACATTGAAAAAATTGGACAAAACTTAAAATACGATTTAAAAATTCTCTCTAATTACGGTGTTACTGTAAAAGGAAAACTTTTTGATACCATGATCGCACATTATCTGATTAATCCAGATATGCGTCATAATATGGATATTTTAGCAGAAACGTATTTGAAATATTCTCCAAAATCTATTGAAACTTTAATTGGTAAAAAAGGAAAAAATCAGCTTAATATGCGCGATGTTCCTTTAGAAGATATTAAAGAATATGCTGCCGAAGATGCTGATATTACTTTACAATTAAAAGAAATCTTCACTGCCGAATTAGACAAAACTGAAACTAAAAAATTATTTGACGAAATCGAAATTCCGTTAGTAAGCGTTTTAGCTGACATGGAAACAGAAGGAATTCGTTTGGATGTTGAATTTTTAAAAGCAATGTCTTCGGAGATGGATATTGAAATCAAATCTTTAGAAGAACAAATTTATGAAACTGCTGGAGAGAAATTCAATTTGGCTTCTCCAAAACAATTAGGAGATATTTTATTTGACAAAATGAAAATTGGCGGAGCTAAACAAAAGAAGACCAAAACGGGTCAGTACGCAACTGGTGAAGAAGTTTTAACGTATTTGGCAAACGACAATCCGATTGTAAAACAAATTTTGGACTGGCGCCAGATGGTGAAATTACAAAGCACCTATATTTTGGCTTTACCTGAACAAGTTGACAAAAAGACGTTACGTGTTCATACCGATTATATGCAGACTGTTGCGGCAACTGGCCGTTTGAGTTCTAATAATCCGAACTTGCAGAATATCCCGATTCGTACTCAAAGAGGACGTCAAATTCGTAAAGCTTTTGTGGCACGCGATGAAAATCATACTTTAATCTCTGCCGATTATTCTCAAATTGAATTGCGAATTATTGCGGCTTTAAGTGGTGAAGAAAATATGATTAAAGCTTTTCAGGACGGAGAAGACATTCACAAAGCAACCGCGGCAAAAGTATTTAATGTAGCTTTAGAAGAAGTTTCGCGCGAACAAAGAAGTAATGCCAAAACCGTAAACTTCGGAATTATCTATGGTGTTTCTGCTTTTGGATTGAGCAATCAGACATCACTTTCTAGAAGCGAAAGTGCGGCATTGATTGATGCTTATTACAAAACATATCCGCGTCTTAAATCCTATATTTCAGATCAAGTTGATTTTGCAAGAGAAAAAGGATATGTACAAACTATTTTAGGACGTCGTCGTTATTTGAAAGATATTAATTCTGCTAATGCCGTTGTTAGAAGTGCTGCCGAGCGAAATGCCGTAAATGCGCCAATTCAAGGAAGTGCGGCCGATGTGATTAAAATTGCAATGATCAACATTCATAAAAAACTTCGTGACGAAAACTGGAAATCTAGAATGCTGCTTCAAGTGCATGATGAGCTTGTGTTCGATGTTCACAACGATGAACTCGAAAAAATACAGCCAATGATTAAACACGAAATGGAAAATGCATTTAAAATGTCTGTTCCTTTAGAAGTTGAAATTGGTTTAGGTCAAGATTGGTTAGAAGCGCATTGATAATTTTAGATTTCAGATTGTTGATTTTAGATTAAAAATCAGTACAATTCATAAAAAAACCATCAGTTTCAGCTGATGGTTTTTTAGTTTATTTTTTTCGAGTTGATTCTCTTTCTTTCAATTTTGTTTTAATAACGATTGTTTCGTATTCAGAAACTGTCCCTTCTGGCTCTTCCAATCTTTCGATTAATCTTTTCGCAGCCACTTCTCCAATTTCAACACCGTGCTGACTTACGGTAGTTAAACTTGGCGACAAACGTCTTGAAGCTAAAATTCCGTCAGCAAAACCGATAATCGAAATATCTTCTGGAACTCTGTAACCTTTTTTCAAACTGACTCTCAAAGCTGCAACAGAATCATTTTCGTCCAAAGCAAAAATTCCGTCTACTTTTTGGTCCAGTATTCCTTCTATTTTACTCTTCATATCTTCTTCCGAATCAGTGCGAAGAATGATTTTTTCGTTTACAGGAATATTATTGTCTTTTAATGCTTTTAAATATCCTTCTGCTCTTAATTTTCCGATACTTAAATTATCTACAGAAGATATTAAGGCAATATTTTTACATCCCAAATCAATTAAATGCTGTGTAGAATTTAAAGCTGAATCAAAATCGTCTACTACCACTTTATCACATTCTACTTCATCGGCAATTCGGTCAAACATTACAATTGGCGTTCCGTCATTAATGATTTCAGAGAAATGATTGTAATCCTGAAGTTTTTGAGCTTCTTCAGAAACTGACAAGATAAACCCGTCAATCGTTCCATTGCTCAGCATTTCTAATGTATGAACTTCTTTTTCTAGAGATTCGTTCGAGATACAGGTAATTACATTATATCCTTTTTTGTCGGCCACTTTCTCAATACCGCTAAAAACTTTCGCAAAGAAAGAATTTAAAATATTAGGAATAATTACCCCGATCGTTTTTGTCTTACGATTCTTAAGATTCAAACCAATAACATTCGGCTTATAATTTTTGAGTTTTGCATACTCTTTAATCTTCACCTTGGTTTGTTCACTAATTTCTGGACTGTCATTCAACGCTTTAGATACAGTCGAAACAGAAACACCCAGTTCTTTCGCAATTTGTTTTAGAGTTGCTTTAGCTTTCATCCAATTGAATTTTATGTAATTAATACAAATATAGTAGAATTACCGAAAAAAAAACAAAAAGAAGCTATTAGTATTAAAAAATGTAAGTCTTTTCGAAATAATAATGAAATAAACCCATTTTCTGAAACCGTCCTTACTAAAATTTCGTTAATAACTAAATACCAGAGAACTACAAACCAATGTTTATTAACCATTTAAAAACTTAATTATGAAAAACGAAGTTAAAATTCATGAGGTTGATCCTGCACAAAATAGCAGAAGGAGCTTTCTTAAGCTCAGTGGATTAACATTAGTAACCACAGGTTTAGTTTTAGCTGGCTGCAGCGACAATGACAACGACAATGATATGCCGGATAATTCCTTACCTGGAATAAGAAATGGTGTTTTTGACTTAGGCTCAGGAGATTTTGGGGTGTTAACTTATGCCTATGCACTCGAACAATTGGAAGCCGACTTTTATACTAAAGTGGTAAATTCCAGCAGTTTTAATACCGTATTCAGCAGTGTTGAGCGTGAAGTTCTAACAGATCTGTACCATCACGAAGTGGTTCACAGAGATTTTTTTAAAGCGGCTCTAACTGGAGCGCTTCCAAATCCAAGTACACAACTACTTCCTGCCTTAGCCTTTAATTATGGTTCTCTAAATTTTAACAGCCGTACCGAAGTTTTAGCTACAGCAAAAGCATTAGAAGATACTGGAGTTGCTGCTTATAATGGTGCTGGAAAATTAATCAAAACAGCTGATTACTTGTTACTGGCTGGAAAAATTGTTTCTGTGGAAGCAAGACATGCCGCCGCCATTAGAAGTTTGATTAATCCGAATTCTAAAGATTTTGCCGGAGATGATATTGTAAATATGTCAACAGGTTTAGATGATGCGAAAGACCCTTCTAAAATCCTGCCGATTGCTGCCAATTTTATAACCACAAAATTTACAGCTCAATATTTACCTTAATATTAACCGTTAAAACTTAGAAATTATGAACATCTTAAAATTTATAGAATCCTTTACTGATGACAATTTAATAAATAGTACTGGTTCTCGAAGAGACAGTTTTGCACAGTTTGGAAATATCGGAAAAAATATAGCTTTAGCTTCGATCCCTTTTGGATTATCGGCTCTTAGTAATAAAGCTTTCGCGAAAGACATTACGGCAACACCTGCAACTCCGATTGGAGCCTTGCAATTTGCTTTGACCTTAGAATATCTTGAAAATGAATTTTACGCCATGGCTTTAGATTCTGGAGTAATTCCAGCTTCTGAAAATGGAGGACGCGATTTAAAAGTATTTCAACAGATTGCCGATCATGAAGCAGATCACGTAAAATTCTTAATTGCAGGACTTGGAGGCACAATGAGTGCTAATTTCGTTCCAAAACCAACTTTTGACTTTACAGTTGGCGGAGCTTTTGATCCTTTTAATGACTACCCAACGTTTTTAGCCTTGGCACAGGCATTTGAAGATACGGGAGTTAGAGCATATAAAGGACAGGCCGCAAACTTGATAACCACACCCGATTTATTGACAGCAGCTTTACAAATTCATTCTGTCGAAGCACGTCATGCCTCCGAGGTAAGAAGATTAAGAGGTTTAAAAGGATGGATTTCTAACGCAGAGCGAGGAGCAGGAATGCCAGCCGCGACCCAAGCAGTATATGATGGCGAAGGCGTAACCATCCAAGCTGGTTTTAATACAGCATCAGCATTTGGTGCTGCAGCAGGCTCAGAAGCTTATGATGAACCACTTACAACACAACAAGTTGTTGATATTGCGAATATCTTTATTGTATAATTATTTTTTTCTAAATATTTAACCGTCTTTACTTTATTGTGGAGACGGTTTTTTTATTCACTAATTAATCAAAAAACTGAAGCCCTGATTTTCAGCAGATAAAATATTCTTTCAGGTATTTGGTTTTAAAATAATTAATTGTACTTTTGCATCCCCTTTATTGGGGATGGAATGTTTAATTAAAATAATATTATGGACGCATTAAGCTACAAAACAGTTTCAGCAAACAAAGGCACTGTAACTAAAGAGTGGATTGTTGTTGACGCTGAAGGTCATAACTTAGGACGTCTTGCTTCTAAGGTTGCTATGATCTTAAGAGGTAAGTACAAGCCAAGTTACACACCTCACGTTGACTGTGGAGATAACGTAATTGTTATCAACTCAGAAAAAATTAACCTTACAGGTACAAAATTGAATGACAAAATTTACATGCGTCATACAGGTTACCCAGGAGGACAAAGAACTTTAACTGCTAAAGTATTGCAAGCTAAAAACCCTGCATTATTAGTAGAAAAAGCTGTAAAAGGTATGTTACCTAAAAACAAATTAGGAGCTGAACTTTTTAGAAATCTAAATGTTGTTGTAGGATCTGAGCACACTCACGGAGCTCAAAAACCTAGAACTGTTAACCTAAATGATCTTAAGTAATGGGAGTTATTCACAAAATCGGTAGAAGAAAAACCGCTGTTGCACGTGTTTACGTTTCTGAAGGAACTGGAAACATCACTGTAAACAAAAAAGAATTCGCAACTTACTTTCCAACTGCAACTTTACAATACAAAGTTTTACAACCACTTTCTATGACAGAAAACGCTGGTAACTTTGACGTAAAAGTAAACGTTTACGGAGGTGGTACAACTGGTCAGGCAGAAGCTGTAAGAATGGCATTAGCACGCGTAATGTGTGAAGTTAACGCTGAAAACAGAGGAATCCTTAAACCAGAAGGTTTATTAACAAGAGACCCAAGAATGGTTGAACGTAAGAAATTCGGTCAGAAGAAAGCTCGTAAGAGATTCCAATTCTCTAAACGTTAATATTACCTGTCTTGTTCAAATGGGACAAGACATTATCAATTATTTATTGAAATTAAAAAACACAGTTATTGTTGCTCTCCTATCGAGGTAGGATATAGTTTAGCATCTAAATGGGTTGAGTCTTAAAGTCGAAAGTCTTAAAGTCGTAAAGCTTAAAGCCTAAAGCATATAGCCTAAAGCCAAAGTTCAAAACACATTGCTAATCAACAGAACGTAAACTAGTACAAAAATGGCAAACAAAATAGAAGTAAAAGAATTACTAGAAGCAGGTGTTCACTTCGGACACATGACTAGAAAATGGGATCCAAACATGGCTCCTTACATTTATATGGAGCGTAATGGTATTCACATTATCAATCTATATAAAACTGCAGCTAAAATTGAAGAAGCTAATGAAGCTTTGAAAAAAATCGCTGCATCAGGTAGAAAAATCTTATTCGTAGCTACCAAAAAACAAGCTAAAGACATCGTTGCTGATAAAGCAAAAGCTGCAAACATGCCTTACATCACTGAAAGATGGCCAGGTGGAATGTTAACTAACTTCGTAACTATCAGAAAGGCAGTTAAAAAAATGTCTTCTATCGATAAAATGAAGAAAGATGGTACATTCAACACTCTATCTAAAAAAGAGCGTTTGCAAGTTGATCGTCTACGTGCTAAATTGGAGAAAAACTTAGGTTCAATTGCTGATATGTCTAGACTGCCTGCAGCATTGTTCGTAGTAGATATCAAAGCTGAACACATCGCAATAAAAGAAGCTCAAAAATTAAACATTCCAGTTTTCGCAATGGTTGATACGAATTCTGACCCAAGAGAGGTTGATTACGTGATTCCTGCAAATGATGATGCTTCTAAATCAATTGACAAAATTTTATCTTTAGTGACTACTGCAGTAATCGAAGGTCTTTCTGACAGAGGTGCTGAAAAAGAAGTTGAAGCTGCTGAAGAAGCTCCTGCTGTTGAGGCTGAAGCTGCTCCTGCAACTGAAGAATAAATCAAATTTTAAATTCCAAATTTTAAATTCCAAATTCCAAATACAAAATTAAAAACGTTATGTTGATAATTTAATAAAATTGGAGTTTGGGATTTAGAAGATGGAATTTTTACTTTTAACATTAAAATTCAAAATATTATGGCAACAATTACTGCTGCAGACGTAAATAAATTAAGACAATCTACAGGTGCCGGAATGATGGACTGTAAAAAAGCTTTAGTTGAAGCTGATGGAGATTTCGATAAAGCAATCCAAGTTCTTAGAGAAAAAGGACAAAAAGTTGCTGCTAACCGTTCTGACCGTGACTCTTCTGAAGGAGCTGCTGTTTCTTTTATCAATGCTGACAACACTAAAGGAGCTATCATCACTTTGAACTGCGAAACTGACTTCGTAGGTAAAAATGAGGCTTTCGTTACTTTAGCTAAAGATTTAGTTGAAAGAGCTATCAACTTCTCTTCTAAAGAAGAATTTTTAGCTTCTGACTTCAACGGAATTACTGTTGCTGAGAAATTAATCGAGCAAACAGGAGTTATCGGTGAGAAAATCGAAATCGGTGGTTTCGAAATTTTAGAAGGTGCTTTCGTTGGATCTTACGTTCACGTTAACAAAATTGCTGCTTTAACTGCAATTTCTGCTCCAATCGCTAACGCTGAAACTTTAACAAAAGACGTTTCTATGCAAGTTGCTTCTATGGGAGCTGACACATTATCTTACAAAGATTTTGATCCTGCTTTTGTTGAATCTGAACTTGCTGCTCGTATTGCTGTAATCGAAAAAGATAACGAAGAAGCTGCACGTTTAGGAAAAACGTTAAAAAATGTTCCTAAATACATCTCTTACTCTCAATTAACTCCTGAAGTTATCAAACAAGCTGAAGAAGATGCTAAAGCTGAATTAAAAGCTGAAGGTAAACCAGAGCAAATCTGGGACAAAATTCTTCCAGGAAAAGTTCAACGTTTCATTTCTGACAACACTACTTTAGATCAAGAGAAAGCTCTTTTAGATCAAAACTTCATTAAAGATGACAGTAAAAAAGTTGGTGATTACGTAAAAGGATTCAACGTTGAAATTACAGGTTTCAAAAGAGTTACTTTAGGTTAATATATTATTTTTTCAATATTAAAAAGCCCGAATATTTAGTTATTCGGGCTTTTTTTATTTCATCTTAGCTTTCAACAGGAAAATTCCTTGCTCGCATCAGTGCATCTGATTTTGGCGCATGTCCTCTGAAATTCTCGTACATTTCTTCATTATCAATCGTATTTCCAACGCTTAAAACGGTTTTGTAAAGACGTTCAGAAACATTTTTATCAAATGGCCCACCCGCTTCTAGAAAAGCTTCATAAGCATCTGCATTAATCACATCTGCCCATAAATAACTGTAATATCCAGCTGCATATCCGTCACTTGAAAATATATGAGCAAACTGCGGAATTCTGTGTCGCATTACGATTTCTGATGGCATATTAATTTCACTTAAGACTTTCTTTTCAAATGCATGCGGATCGATTGTTTCAGTTGTTAAATGCAATTTCATATCAACAAACGAACTTGAAATCGTTTCAACAGTTGCAAAACCTTCATTGAAATTTGCCGCTAAACCAATTCGTTCTACTAAAGATTGAGACAATGGTTCGTTTGTTTTATAATGAAGCGCAAACTTATTTAAAACCTCTGGAGTTGCTAACCAATGCTCTAACAACTGCGAAGGAAACTCAACATAATCTCTCGCAACTGAAGTTCCTGAAAGACTTGGATAAGTCACATTAGAGCATAATCCGTGCAAGGCGTGTCCAAACTCATGAAACAAAGTTGTGGCATCGTCCCAAGAAATTAAAACGGGCTGGTCATCACTTCCTTTAATAAAATTGCAATTATTGGAGACAATAGGAAGCACCTTTCCTTTTATTTTTTGCTGATCGCGATGTGAATTCATCCACGCTCCAGATCGTTTGCCAACACGCGCGTAAGGATCGAAATACCACAAACCAATTGGTTCTCCTGTTATTTTATTATTGACTTCCCAAACTCTAACATCAGGATGATAAACGGGAACATCATATAATTGTTTAAAGCCCAAATCAAACAACTCTCCTGCCGTCCAGAACATTCCTTCTCGTAAATTTTCTAACTGAAGATATTGCTTAATTTCATTCTGATCTAAATCGTATTTTGCTTTACGCACTTTTTCGGCATAATAACGATAATCCCAAGGCTGAATTTTAAAATTTCCTCCTTCATTATTCACCATTTCTTGCATCGCCGAGACATCATTTTTTACTTTTTCTACAGCAGGTTTCCAAACAGAATTCATTAAGTCTAATGTTTTCTGAGGATCTTTCGCCATTTTATTAGACAAACTCCACTCCGCAAAATTAGGAAAACCTAAAATCTTCGCTTTTTCTGCTCTTAATTGTAAGATGGAAATAAGAGTTTCGTTTGTGTTATTTTCGTTATTATTATCACCTCGTTTTACAAAAATATCAAACGCTTTTTCTCTTAAATTTCTTTGATTGGAGAAAGTCAAAAAAGGTTCTATCGAAGATCTAGTATTTCCAATACAGCCTAGAACGCTCAAATTTCTTTCTTTCGCTTCAGCAATAGAAGCATTTTTAAATTCTTCAGGTAAACCATCAAAATCAGCTTCTGTTTTCAATTCGATATACTGATCATTTTCTTCCGTCAGCAATTTTTGGCTAAAAGCAGTAAAAAGTCCTGCCAGTTCCTGGTTGATTTTTGCAACTTTATCTTTATCAGATTCGTTTAACTCTGCTCCTTCCCTAACAAAATCAGTGTAATACAACCAAAGCAAACGCTGCTGCTCTTTCGTTAAATTCTTTTTTTCGTTGGATTTATATAAAGCTTCAATTCTAGAAAATAATTTCTCATTTTGATACAGTTTATCATTAATCGCAGCTAATTTTGGTGACATTTCGGTATCCACAATATTAAACTCCGGAGTGCTTAAATTGGATCTGTAAATTCCGTAAACAGCGTGAATTCGATCTAATTTTTCCCCAGAAAGCTCTAAAGCTTGAATTGTGTTTTCAAAAGTCGGTTTTTCTTCATTATTTGAAATTGCTTCTATTTCATCTAATTTTTCCTGAATGGCAAATTCGATCGCCGGCTTAAAATCTGAAATTTTATATGCTGTAAAATCTGGCACGCCTCCATAAGGACCAGTCCAATCTCTCAACAATGGATTATCTAACTCTATTGGTGTTTTCATAACAAATACATTAATTTAATTCTGCGCAAAATCTGATTAGCAAAAAAGCAACAGATCTCAAAATTAACCAATCGAAAGCAAACTTCATATTATAACCGATTATAAAAATAATATTTCACAATACTGTTTCGATAAAGCATTTCATTCCATAGGAATGTCTGATTGGCAGATTTAAAAGAAATAGTTTATTTTTGAAATATCAATACTAAAAATCAAATGTTTAAAACCAGAAAAGAAATTGTTTTCGTAATTTTATCAGGGATATTTATAACCAATGCCGTTGTTGCTGAGCTAATTGGAGGAAAGCTAATTCAAATTGGCCCTTTTGTAATGAGCATCGGAATTTTGCCTTGGCCAATCGTATTTCTAACTACCGATTTGATTAATGATCATTTTGGCGAAAAAGGCGTAAAAAAACTTTCTTTCATTACCGCATGTTTGATTGCTTACGCTTTTTTGATACTTTTTATGGCGATTACCATTCCGGCAGCAAAAGGAATCAGTCCTGTAAATGATGATCAGTTTCAAGCAGTTTTTGGACAAAGTATGTGGATTATAATTGGAAGTTTAATTGCTTTTATGGCTTCTCAGCTTATCGATGTTTGGATATTTTGGTTTTTCAAAAACAGAACTGGCGAAAAGAAAATATGGCTGAGAGCGACTGGCTCTACCGTAATTTCGCAATTATTTGATTCCTTTATTGTTTTAGGAATCGCTTTTTGGCTTCCAGGGAAAATTGATTTCGAAACCTTTATATCTTCAGGTTTAATAGGATATACTTTTAAGTTAGCTATAGCTATTTTATTAACGCCGGCAATTTATTTAGGACATTATTTGATTAAAAAATATTTGGACGAAGATCCTGCGCATAAAGGATAAAAAAATATTAGGTCATGAAAAAAAATTGCTTGCTTATTTTATTCTCTGTTACCTATTTCTTTTTCAGCTGTGGCAATGACGAAAAAAAACAGCCTAAAAAAGTCATTCAGCCTGTCAATAAGTTGACACCAGCTGCTGTGAAGATAAACCCCAAAGTTTCTTCAAAAAGTATCATGGCTTCGAAAGAGTTTGGCTCGAAAAAAACTGTTGCCCAAAAAAATCCTTTTTCAGTTAAAAGCGCAATAGATGTTAATCCATTAAATCCTCCAATAACGCATCAGGCTACAAGTCCGCCAATTTCAATAAAAAAGCAAGTCAACGAGGAATTATTGAATTTTGTTAATGTTCGTAAAATATTGGCAAAATGCAAATTGGGTCAAACCATGACTCAAAAGCAGTTAACAGAACATTTTGCAATTCCAGAAGAAGCCGTTAAACTAGTAAAAAGCATTACGAAAACTGCTGAAAATGAATTGTCTGTAAAATGGCAATCTACTTGGCTTGTCGAAAAAGTATCTGATGCAGAACTTGAAGACGGCAAAATGAAAGTAGTGTTTAAAGCCAATAAAATGTATACTTCGGGAAATGCAATTGGCATTAAATACAATAGAAAAACCTACAACAATTTAGTGATAGTTGGGCGTTCTGCTTATATTCCGAGTGTGAAAGGATATAGCTGGCAGATTGGAAAATAGTAATAATGATAATTTTATAAAACCTCAAACTAAACAGTAAGAGGTTTATTTTGAAATAATAAATGGAACCAATAAGATGCAGCTGGTGTTCTGCCAGCGATTTATACAAAAAATATCATGACGAAGAATGGGGAGTTCCTGTTTATGACGACCCAACTTTATTTGAATTTTTAATTTTGGAAACCTTTCAGGCTGGCTTGAGCTGGATTACCATTTTAAATAAAAGAGAAAATTTCAGAGCTGCTTTTGATCATTTCGATTATAAAAAAATGGCCAATTACTCTGAAGACAAAATCGAAAAGCTAATGCAGAATACAGGCATTATTCGGAACAAATTAAAAATTAAAGCGGCGGTTTCTAACGCACAAGCTTTTATGAAAGTCCAAGAAGAATTTGGAACATTCTCTGAATATATCTGGAAATTCGTTGACGGAAAACCGATTATAAACAATCTGAAAAACTCAAAAGATGCTCCAGCTACTACTCCACTTTCAGATGAAATCAGTAAAGATTTAAAAAAACGCGGATTTAAATTTGTCGGTTCGACCGTGATCTATGCTCACATGCAAGCCACAGGAATGGTCAATGATCATGTGGAAGATTGCTGGACGAGAAAGAAATAATTAGTGTTCAGTCAACAGTTTTTTAGTATTCAGTTTCCAACTTGAAACCTGAAACTTGAAACTTTTTTAAACTCTAAAACAAAAATTACATATATTTGCTTCACACTTTAGGGGTGTCTACAACTTGTAGGCTGAGATTTTACCCTCTGAACCTGATCTAGTTCATACTAGCGTAGGGAAAAGTAAGATGACTTCTGCACGCATTTTATGCGTTCTTGTAGCCATTCCTAATGTGTAACTATACACTAAACTTAAAAGGAATGGAACTTAAAATCAATCAACAAACCAAAAAATTCAATGCTGAATCGCTAAGCGTTCAATCATTGCTCGATCTCGAAATTCCGCAAAAACAAAACGGAATCGCTGTTGCTGTCAACAATACCGTTGTTCCAAAAACCAAATGGAACGAATTCTTCGTACACGAAACTGACGATATTTTGATTATTTCTGCTACGCAGGGGGGATAACATTCTAATTAAAAGATTGAAAGATTAAATAATTAAAATATTTATCAAACGCTATCTCTTCAATCTTTCAATTTTTTAAATCATTAAATCATTAAATCTTTCAATTAAAAATATGAACAACGAAGAACAAATTTCCAGAACCCCGTTTCCGAATTCTAAAAAAGTATATATCGACGGAGAAATTCATCCGATAAAAGTAGCGATGCGCGAAATTACTTTGAGCGACACTAAACTTTCAAATGGCGGAATAGAGAAAAATCCACCCGTAACCGTTTACGATACTTCGGGCGCTTACACAGATCCAAACATAGAAATCGACATTAGAAAAGGATTGCCACGCTTACGCGAAAATTGGATTCTTGATCGAAATGATGTTGAAATATTAGATGAAATTACTTCAGATTACGGTCAAAGCCGATTGAAAGATGAAAGCTTAAATCATCTTCGTTTTGAATATTTACATCAGCCAAAGCGTGCTAAAAAGGGTGCAAATGTTACACAATTGTATTACGCTAAACAAGGAATCATAACTCCCGAAATGGAATATATTGCCATTCGTGAAAATCAGCGAATCGAACTTTTAAACGAGCAAACTAGCGCCATGCAATGTCAGCACGGCGGAAACAGCTTTGGTGCAAACACTCCAAAAAATAAAATCACTCCAGAGTTTGTGCGTTCTGAGGTGGCTTGCGGAAGAGCTATTATTCCAAACAATATCAATCATCCTGAAAGTGAGCCGATGATTGTGGGGCGTAACTTTCTAGTGAAAATAAATGCCAATATTGGAAACAGTGCTGTGACTTCCAGTATCGAAGAAGAAGTTGAAAAAGCCGTTTGGGCTTGCCGTTGGGGCGCTGATACAATCATGGACTTATCAACAGGAAAAAATATTCATGAAACCAGAGAATGGATTATTCGCAACTCCCCTGTGCCAATCGGAACTGTTCCGATTTATCAAGCATTAGAAAAAGTAAAAGGAATTGCCGAAGATTTAACTTGGGAAATTTTCCGCGACACGTTGATTGAACAAGCTGAACAAGGAGTTTCATATTTTACCATTCATGCTGGAGTTTTGCTTCGTTACATTCATTTAACGGCAAATCGTGTTACTGGAATCGTTTCTCGAGGCGGATCGATTATGGCTAAATGGTGTTTATTTCATCATAAAGAAAACTTTTTGTACACGCATTTTGAGGAAATCTGCGAAATCATGAAACAATATGACGTAGCTTTTTCTCTTGGAGATGGCTTACGTCCAGGTTCGATTGCAGATGCGAATGATGCTGCACAATTTGCTGAATTAGAAACTTTGGGCGAATTGACAAAAATAGCTTGGAAACATGATGTTCAGGTTTTCATTGAAGGCCCGGGTCACGTTCCAATGCACATGATTAAAGAAAATATGGACAAACAGTTAGAACATTGCCATGAAGCTCCGTTTTATACTTTAGGACCTTTAACAACTGATATTGCACCGGGTTACGATCATATTACTTCGGCAATTGGTGCCGCTATGATTGGTTGGTACGGTTGTGCAATGTTGTGTTATGTAACGCCAAAAGAACATTTAGGTTTGCCAAATAAAAAGGACGTAAAAGATGGTGTCATTACGTATAAAATTTCTGCTCACGCTGCTGACTTGGCAAAAGGTCATCCGGGAGCACAATATCGTGATAATGCATTAAGTAAAGCCCGTTTCGAATTCCGATGGGAAGATCAGTTTAATTTGGCTTTAGATCCAGATACGGCGAGAGAATTCCATGATGAAACACTTCCTGCTGATGGCGCAAAAGTAGCGCATTTCTGCTCGATGTGTGGACCGAAATTCTGTTCTATGAAAATATCTCAGGAAATCAGAGACGTCGCTGCCGCGGAAAAAGGAATGCAGGAGAAATCAGAGGAATTTATTGAGCAGGGGAAAGAGATTTATATTTAAATGAATTGAAAAATTGCAAGATTGAAAGATTGAAAAATCGCAAAATTTTTAAATCTTTCAATTCTTAAATCTTTAAATCTAACAAATGATTGTGATTACGAATCCTTTTTTTGTTGAAGATGAAATAGACATCCTTCATTCTTTGTTGGAGGAAGGATTGTCTTTGCTTCATATTCGGAAACCAGATTTTTCAGAAGTGGAAATGGCGGAGTTCATTCATCAGATAAAATTGGAATTCAGGACTAATTTGGTTTTGCATAATCATCATCAACTGGCGGAAGATTTTGGCATTGAAAGATTACATTTTTCTGAAAAGGAAAGAAACAATCTTGTCAACTCTCCTGCAAGGTTTTCAAAACCTTGTAGGTCTAAATCAACATCAACACATTCAATCGAAGATTTTAATTCACTCGAAAATTTTGATCATGCTTTTTTAAGTCCGGTTTTTAAAAGTATTTCTAAAGAAAATTATCATCCTGAAAAAGATCTTTTCAAAGAAATAAAATTACGAACAAACCAAAACACAAAAGCGATCGCTTTAGGCGGAATTGATTCAAAAAACCTTCGGGAGATTTTGGAAAATGGTTTTGATGATGTCGCACTTTTAGGAAGTATATGGAAGAATGAAAATCCATTAAAACAATTTAAATTATGTCAACAGATCGCCCGTTCGTACTCACAATCGCAGGTTTAGATCCTTCAGGAGGTGCTGGAATTTTGGCTGACATCAAAACATTTGAACAGCACAAAGTAACTGGTTTTGCTATTTCGACAGCAAATACCATTCAGACTGAAAATCAATTTTATGAAATTCAGTGGACTGATTTGAGTTTTGTAATTCGTTCGATTGAAACGTTCTTTTTGAATAATAAAATTAGCGCAGTGAAAATTGGAATTGTGTCTTCTTTACACGATTTAAACCGAATTGTTTCGACTGTAAAACTGCTTTCTCCTTCAACCAAAATTGTTTGGGATCCTGTTTTAAAATCGACTACAAAATTTGAATTTATGAATATTAAAGATCGTTTTGACTTGAATAAAATACTGTCGAAAATCGATTTGATTACGCCAAATTATCTTGAAGCAGAAATATTGTTTCCTGATTTTATTTATAAAGAAAATGAATTTTCAACGAACATTTTGATGAAAGGTGGACATAACGTAAAAGCTTTAGGAACAGATCGTTTATTTCTAAAAGATGAAGTTGTCGAATTATTTCCATCAGAAAAAAAATGCTTTGAAAAACACGGTTCGGGCTGTGTGCTTTCTTCTGCCATTGCTTCGAATTTAGCTTTAAATCAAACGCTAAAAGAAGCCTGTATAAATGCTAAAATCTACATCGAAAATTACCTGAGTTCAACACCAACTTTAATCGGATTTCATTATGTATAACAAACTTCAATATATCTCGCAGGGCGAAACGATTGAAAAACAATTGTACAATATTCACGAGGCGCTTGATGCAGGATGCAATTGGATGCAAATGCGCTTTAAAAACCAAACACCAAAAGACGCTTTAACTTTGGCGGAAGCGGTAAAACGTCTATGCGAGAAATACTCGGCAAACTTTATTATCAATGACGATTTACATCTAATGAAAGAAATTGATGCAGACGGCGTTCATTTGGGTTTAACAGACACCAAAATCGACGAAGCGAGAGCTCTTTTAGGTACATCAAAAATTATTGGCGGAACTGCAAATACTTTGGAAGATATCGAAAATCATGTGAAAAATGGTTGTGATTATATTGGTTTGGGGCCTTTCAGATTCACAGCTACAAAAGAAAAACTAAGTCCAATTTTAGGATTATCGGGCTATTTTGACATTCTTCAAAAACTGAAAAAAAATAAACTAGAAATTCCCGTGTATGCTATTGGAGGGATAACATTGCAAGACGTGAGTCCGTTAATGGAAATTGGAATTCACGGAATTGCCGTTTCTGGAATTATTACTGAAAGTGATGAAAAAGAAAAATTGATTCAACAATTAAACGAAAAATTATATGCAAACATCATTGTTTAATATAGGAGATAAAACCTTTAAATCCCGCTTGTTTCTTGGAACGGGAAAATTTGGTTCGAATGTGGAAATGGAGCGCGCCATTTTAGCTTCGGAAAGCGAATTGGTAACCGTTGCCTTAAAACGCATTGATTTGGAAACCGATACCGATGCTATTTTATCGCATCTAAAACATCCAAATATCAATTTATTGCCTAATACTTCTGGCGCGCGAAATGCCAAAGAAGCGATTTTTGCAGCGCAATTGGCTCGAGAAGCTTTAGAAACCAATTGGGTTAAATTGGAAATTCACCCCGATCCGAAATACCTGATGCCCGATCCAATTGAAACTTTAAAAGCAACAGAAGAATTGGCAAAATTAGGCTTCATAGTACTTCCATACATTCATGCCGATCCTGTTTTGTGTAAACATCTGGAAAATGCTGGAACTTCGGCTGTAATGCCTTTGGGTTCGCCAATTGGAAGCAATAAAGGTTTAAAAACGATCGATTTCTTGGAGATTATTATTGAACAAAGTACTGTTCCGGTTATTATCGACGCCGGAATTGGAGCGCCTTCTGACGCCGCAAAAGCAATGGAAATTGGTGCGGATGCTGTTTTGGTGAACACTGCAATTGCTGTTGCCGGAAATCCGAGTTTAATGGCTGAGGCTTTTAAGGAGGCTGTTATTGCGGGAAGAAAGGCTTTTGAAGCAAAGGTTGCTAATCAGCAAAATTATGCTTCGGCCTCTAGTCCTTTGACTTCTTTTCTTTACGAGTAATTTTTTTTGTTTCACGCAGATTTTGCAGATTTAAGCTGATTTAATTTGATTTTTTTATTTGCTCTTTAAATCTGCATAAATTAAAAAAACAAAAAAGAAAGAAAATTCTTTAATTTTGTATTTCATCAAATTAAAGAATATGACTGAGAATGAAATATCGTATTTGATACGAGGAGCAATTTTTAAAGTGTACAACAATTTAGGGCCAGGTTTATTTGAATCTGTTTATGAGAGTGCTTTGTTTTATGAATTAGAGAAATTGGAATTGAAAATTCAAAAACAAGTTGAGGTTATAATTCCTTACGAAGAAATAACGTTAGATCCTGCTTTTAGGATTGATATTTTAGTTGAAGATAAAGTAGTAATTGAATTAAAATCAGTAGAGGATTTAGCCCCTATTCATTACAAACAATTAGCTACTTATTTAAGATTAACAAACAAAAAATTAGGCTTGTTAGTAAATTTCAATACTACAAACATTCTTAATGACATTAAAAGAATCGCAAATAAATTATAATCATACAGATTAAAAATAAATCTTTTTTAATCAGCTTAAATCTGCCAAATCTGCGTGAAACCAAAATAAAAACATGAAAACATTCAAATCTATTTTCGAGCAATATAATTGGGATGAAATCCAATCTAGAATATATAAAACCACATCAAAAGAGGTCGAACGAACTTTGGCGAAAACCAAATACAATCTCGATGATTTTTTGATTTTAATCTCTCCTATTGCTCAAAATTATTTAGAACAAATGGCTCAAAAATGCCATGAAATCACCAAAAAGCGTTTCGGAAAAACTATTCAAATGTACGCGCCACTTTATTTAAGCAATGAATGCCAAAACATCTGCACGTATTGCGGATTTAGTTTAGACAATAAAATCAAAAGAAAAACACTAACGGATGCCGAAATAAAACTCGAAGTTGAAGCCTTAAAAAAAGCAGGTTTCGATCATGTTTTATTGGTTACGGGCGAAGCAAATTATACCGTAAACATCAATTATTTTATAAATGCGATTGATTTAATCAAAGAAGATTTTTCAATTATTTCTGTTGAAGTGCAACCGCTTTCTACAGAAGATTACGAGCGTTTGCATGATGCTGGAGTTTACTCTGTATTAGTTTATCAGGAAACGTATCATCAGGAAGTTTACAAACAGTATCATACCAAAGGCAAGAAATCCAACTTCGATTATCGATTGGAAACCCCTGATCGAATTGGAACAGCAGGAATCCATAAAATTGGTTTGGGTGTTTTATTGGGTTTGGAGGACTGGCGAACGGATAGTTTTTTCAATGCTTTGCACTTAGATTATTTGCAGAAGAAATATTGGCAAACTAAATATTCAGTTTCTTTTCCGCGTCTTCGTCCTGCTGAAGGCATTATCGAACCGAATTTCATTATGGATGATAAAGATTTGACGCAACTAATTTGTGCCTACAGATTATGGAATGAAGATCTAGAAATTTCAATTTCAACACGCGAAAATGAAAAATTCAGAAACAATATAATTCCAATTGGGGTCACAAGCATGAGCGCGGGCTCGAAAACCAATCCAGGTGGTTATGTGGTCGATCCGCAGTCTTTAGAGCAATTCGAAATCAGCGATGAACGCTCTGCAGAAGAAATTTCAAAGATTATAAAAGATGCAGGTTATGAACCAGTTTGGAAAGATTGGGACAGAAGTTTTAGTCATAAAGTTGGAAAGTCTAAAGTCATAAAGTCTTTTACTTAGAAAATTTTTTGACTTTCGACTTTTGACTTTAAAAACTTTAAGACTTAATAAAAAATGAGCATTATACAAGAATTCCTTCGCTACAACAGACAAACCATTCTTCCTGAAATTGGCGATGAAGGTCAGGAAAAATTAAAAAAAGCACGAGTTTTAGTGATTGGAGCGGGCGGATTAGGCTGTCCGATTTTGCAATATATTGCGACTGCTGGCGTTGGTTTTATTGGAATTATGGATTTTGATACTATTGAAATTCATAATCTTCATCGACAAATTTTATATACTGAAAATGAAATTGGACAGCAAAAGTCTATTGTTGCTCAAAAGGTAGTTTCTAAATTAAATCCGTTGATTGAAGCTGTTGCAATTAATGAAAAATTAACAGCTGAAAATGCATCGCAAATCATTGAAAAATACGATGTTATTGTTGATGGTTCCGATAATTTTTCGACTCGTTATTTGGTAAATGATACTTGCGTTCAGTTGAAAAAACCGTTGGTTTACGGAAGTATTTTAAAGTTTGAAGGACAAATTGCCGTTTTCAATCATAATGGAAGCAAAAATCTTCGCGATTTATTTCCAGAAATGCCAGATCCAAAAGATGTTCCGAATTGTAATTTGAATGGTGTTTTAGGGACACTGCCAGGAATTATCGGAAATATGATGGCGCACGAAACCCTTAAATTGATTCTGGAATTACCACCTTTAAAGAATGAATTGGTAATTTTCAATACTTTAAACTGGAACTTTACAAAACTGAATTTCTAAAAAACAACCTCATCGCCAACGCTGATAATTCCTGAATTCAGACTGACAATATTAGTTCCGAATAAAACAGAATTGTCAACGTTTCTGTATTTGCTCAAGGTTTTTAGAGGTTCTTTTTTTACAATTCCTTTCTGCGGATCATTGTTTACCATAATACATCTTCCGCAAGGTTTTATGTTTTTAAACTGAACTCCACCAATTGTAAAAGTCTTAAAATCATCTTCTTCGTGAGCATTTTTCGTACTTACGACGATGTTGGGGCGGAATCTTTTAATGGTGATTTTTTCTTCTAATTTTTCATTTAAAAAATCAAGACTTTCTGTTCCGATTAGCAAATAAGGATAACCATCAGCAAGACTTACATTATAAGTTTCATTTGTTCTGGAACTTTCATGCTTGCGGGCACCGATTTTATTAATTTTAACCAATCTGCATTCGAAACCTAGTTTATCGCTAAACCACTTTGAAGAATTTTTACTGACTTCAAAAACTTCGCTTTTATCCTCCCAAACATGAGAGTTTATTGGATTTTCCAAATGTTCATTAATCGAAAATTCGTGCGTTTCTCCTTCAAAAGTAATTTGAATTTTATCACCTAAAATTTCAGGATAAAACTGACTCATTATTGGGTATTCGCGTTGGGTAACGTGAACATTTTCAACATTAATCAGCATCCATCTTCGGTCATTTTCAAAACCCATTTCTTCAGCATTGGCACTTTTTAAACTTATGCCTGCTAAGCTTTTTATCGGGTAGATATAAATTTCTTTTACACTGTAAACTGCACTCATTTTTATTTACTTTTTAAAATGGACATAAATTCTTCTCGGTCAATTTCGCGACAACCCAAACTCTCCAAATGCGGGTTATAAACCTGACAATCAAGCAACTTGTAATTTTCTTTCTTCAAATATAAGGCTAAAGCAATAAATGCGGTTTTTGATGCATTTGAAACTTTAGAAAACATACTTTCTCCACAAAAAATATTTCCCAAATCAATTCCGTACAGACCGCCAACTAAGACATCGTCTTGCCAAACCTCAACAGATTTAGCAATTCCTTCTTCGTTTAATTTGCAGTACGCTTCGATCATTTCGTCCGAAATCCAAGTTCCGTCTTGACCTTCTCGCTTTATCTGCTGGCAATTGGAAATTACTTCTCTGAAATTTTTATTATAAGTGACCTTAAAGATTTTCTTATTGAGAATCTTTTTCATGCTTTTGGATATCACCAATTCATCAAAAAACAAGACCATTCTCGGATCTGGAGCCCACCAAAGAATGGGTTCTCCCTCATTAAACCAAGGAAAAATACCGCTTTTGTAAGCCAACAATAAACGTTCCGGATCTAAATCTCCACCAACAGCCAAAATACCTTCTTCATCTGCTTCTGAAACGGGCGGGAAATATAAATCTTTTAATAAATAATACATCTTTTAAAATAATCAAATTTTAAATTCCAAACTTTCGCAATCTTGTCATTCTGAGGAACGAAGAATCTTAATAAGTAGCTCCGCAATCTAAAATCATTCTTTGTCGTTTTTGCAACGAGGATTCTTCATTCCTCAGAATGACAAGATTGGGTTTGCCTTATCGAATGCTAATGCGGAATCTCCTTACTTCGAAATGACAAACTTTGTGTTATATAAAAAATTCCAAATCCCAAATTCAGTTGCGTGAATTGGAATTTGGAATTTTATTATTGGAATTTACCTATTTTTAGAACGGTAAATCGTCTGGTTCGTCTTCGTTTATACTTGTTGCTGGTGCAAAAGTTTCTGCAGCTGGCATTGGAGCTCCTTGCGCAGGTCCTTCTGGAGCTAATCTTTCGATTCTCCAACCTTGAATACTATTGAAATATCTAGTTTCTCCTTGTGGGTTAACCCACTCTCTTCCTCGTAAATTGATAGAAACTTTTACTGCATCTCCTTGTTTATAGCTACTCAATAAATCGCATTTATCTTGTGTAAATTCGATTAAAATATGTTGTGGATACTGCTCCTCAGTAGTAACAACTAACTCTCTTTTTTTGAATGAGGCACTAACTTGCTGCTCTGGGTTTACCACTTTTACTTTTCCTGTAACTTCCATCTTCGTCTATATTAATTATTGTTTCTATTTCCTTTTATTTCTTAGCTAAAAGCACTTTCCAAGCCGACTCTACATCGCCATTATCCAGATATTTTTTTGCTTCTAAGTGTACCATTTTCTGGTCGTCTGAGCTTAAAACTCCTTTGACTGCAAAATTTTCTTTCACAAATATAGTAACTTCTTCTGTTGTAGGCAAGGCTTCAATGTTTCCTAATTTGCCTAAATCATTTCCGTCAAAAACATCACTTTCTTTAACGAAATTAGGAATTGCATCTACTCCTACTCCTAGTGTTGTCAAGGGTTTTGCCACTTCAAAAAGCCCTTGATTTGATCTTGAATACCAGTTATTTCCCAATCTTGATACTAAATCAATTTTGTGCTGGTCAATTGCTCCGTTTTCATCCAAAATAGATTCGGCGATATGAATTTTTACTACTTCGCACAAAATCAAATTACCTGCTCCTCCTTCTGTTCCTAACGGAATAATCTGCGTAATCTTGCATTCAAACTGAACTGGAGATTCTTTTACACGAAATGGCTTGACCAAATCTGAAGGAATTTGCGTTAATCCGGCTTTAATAAATTCGTTTACACCATCTCCATATTCTGTACTTGCCAAAGAAGTCTGCTGTACGATATCGTAATTTACAACATTTATTACAACTTCTCGAGTTGCTTCGGCATTAATTAAAGTATGTTTAATGGTATTGTCCCGAACGCGTCTTGCTGGCGAAAAAACCAAAATTGGCGGATTGGCACTGAACACATTAAAGAAACTAAACGGAGACAAATTCGGAACACCATTCTCGCTTATTGTACTTGCAAAAGCAATAGGCCTCGGACCGATTGAACTCTGCAGATAGCCTTGCAATTTGGCCGTTGGAATTTCTTTTGGATTAATGCTAATCATACTTTTTTATTTAAACAGAATCTCACTTTATTCAGTTACAAAAGTATTGAAATCGTTTAATTAGAAGAAATAGTTTTGTAGATAAAACTAAAAATCTTTAAGCTTTCGCAAAATATAAAATGTGTATATTTCGTTATATTTATACCTCAAAATAACTGATATGTCTTTTTCTGAAAGAACAAATACAACCCGCTGGATTATTATTTCTATTTGCTTTATAATCATTTCTCTAATTCTTTGGAACACGTATTCTTTCTTCCAAATTTTTAAAAATGAGGAACGTTTAAAAATGAACCTTTTTGTAAACGCTCAGATTACTCTTGTAAATGCAAATGAAAATACCGATGTAGAACTGCCTCTTCAGATTTTTAGCAACAATACGTCTATTCCGGGTATCATCATGCTTTATGATAACGTGGTGAGTTCTGTAAACGTTCCTGAAGAAATTCTTAATGATAAGAAAAAAAGAACCGCTTTCTTAAATAAACTGAAAAACGAAAACGAACCTATTACTTTCGAATATGCGCCAGGAAAATATCAGACCTTATATTATGGTAATTCTGCGTTGCTAAACAAACTTAAATATTATCCGATTGCACTGCTTTTGATCATATTCTTGTGTATTGCTTTGATTTATAATTTTTACAAAAGCACCAAAATGGCGACCCAAAACAAACTTTGGGCGGGAATGGCAAAAGAAACGGCGCATCAAATTGGGACTCCACTTTCTTCACTAATTGGTTGGGTTGAGATTTTAAAAACCGAAGAAATCGATCCTTCAATTAGCATTGAAATCGAAAAAGATATAGAACGCCTGCAAACTATTACCGATCGTTTTTCTAAAATTGGTTCAATTCCAGTTTTAGAACTTCATGATATTATTGAAGAAACAAAAACAGCTTATGAATATTTGCAATCTCGTTTTTCTAAACAAGTTACGTTTTCGTTTCAAGCGCCAAATAAACCTATTTTAGGAATGATAAACCCAACATTGCACAGCTGGACTATCGAAAATCTGGTTAAAAATGCGATTGATGCCATGAAAGGAAAAGGAACTCTTGACCTTCAGATTGAGCAAGATTCGAATCAAGTAAAAATCAATATTAAAGATTCGGGAACTGGAATTCCTAAAAAACAGTTTAAAACTATTTTTGAAACGGGATATACGACAAAAAAACGCGGTTGGGGACTTGGTCTTTCTTTAACGAAAAGAATTGTAGAAGAGTATCACGCTGGAAAAATTAAAGTGCTGCATTCTGAAATTGGAAAAGGAACTACTTTTCAGATTTCATTAAATAAAAAAGTGCAGTAAAAAATATTTTACTACACTTTACATTGTCAGGTTGAGCGAAGTCGAAACCCTTATAAATTTGTTTGAATATCTTTTGCTAGAGCTTCAAATTCTTCTTTAGAAAGCGAAACTTTATTAATGAAACGCATTTCATCCATTTCGTTTAACGGAATCAAGTGTACGTGTGCATGAGGCACTTCAAGTCCGACAACTGCAATTCCAACTCTTTTGCATGGAACTGTTTTTTCCAAGGCTGCAGCAACTTTTTTGGCAAACTTCATTAGTCCTAAATACAACTCTTCATCCATATCAAAAATCTTATCGATTTCTTGTTTTGGAATACAAAGCGTATGTCCTTTTGCATTTGGATTTACATCTAAAAATGCTAAATAGTTTTCGTCTTCAGCAATTTTGTATGCCGGAATTTCTCCGTTTACTATTTTAGTGAATATTGATGCCATTTTGTTTATTTGTGTAATCGTTAATCGTTAAATCGGTTAAACGAATAAACGATTAACCAATTAAACTAAAATTAGTCTCTTGAGATTTCAAGGATTTCAAATTTCAAAACTCCATTTGGAACTGTAATTTCAGCTACTTCTCCAACAGATTTTCCTAGTAAACCTTTCCCGATAGGAGAAGTTACAGAGATTTTTCCTGTTTTTAAATCGGCTTCACTTTCAGCAACAAGCGTATATTTCATCTCCATTCCGTTGCTTTGATTTTTGATTTTTACATTCGATAAAACCAAAACTTTAGAAACATCTAATTGAGATTCGTCAATTAATCTTGCATTTGCATAAACTTCTTCCAGTTTAGCAATTCTCATTTCTAATAAACCTTGTGCTTCTTTTGCTGCATCATATTCCGCATTTTCAGACAAATCTCCTTTATCTCTTGCGTCTGCAATATCTTGAGATGCCTTTGGACGCATTACACTTTTCAGGTGCTCCAATTCATCTTTTAATTTTTTTAATCCTTCAGCTGTATAATAAGATACTTTACTCATAACTTCATCGTTTATATAAATACAAAAAATCCCATCGCGACGGGATTTTCTTACCACAAATATACTATAATTTTTAATAGTACATAATTATATGTTAATCATATAGATTTCAAATCTAAATAAATTATTTTTGTTTTAACTAATTCTTATTCAAATAATGAAAAAAATCTGGTTTTTTATCGCATTTACTGCTGTTTTATTCTCTTGCAGTGAAAACAGCAAAAGCAACAACAATCCTTACATTCCTAATTATTCGGTAAACGCCTATCTTGACACTAATTTGCCAACATATAACAAATTGTTGTACCCAAGTAACCCTGTTTATGTTTCCAATTATGGCGCAAAAGGAATTATAGTAATGAAAACCGGAGAAGGAACCTATACGGCTTTTGATGCTGCGTGCCCGAATCAAGCACTAACTTCTTGCACCGCTATGACAATAGACGGAATTTACGCTGTCTGTCCTTGCGATAAAACGCAATACAATTTATTTACCGGGCTTGGAGAGAAAGAATATCCGATGAAACAATATCGTGTCGAATCTTCTGGAACTGTAATTCACGTATACAATTAAAAACAGAAAAGCCTGAAAATTTACTTTCAGGCTTTTTTTGTGTTTAAACTTAATTAGAATTTCAAATTCAAACCAATTAAGAAATTTGTTCCTGCTTGAGGATAGTAATATGGATAAGCATCCCACATTGCTCCATTTGAAACATATTTTTTGTCGAAAATATTATTAACCAAAGCTGTAATGGTAATCGATTTGAAAATCGAGTTTGGTTTTATTTCGTAAGAAGCATTAAAATCATTTACAAAGTAATCTGCCAATTTTGCTGCCGGCAGTTCAATATTGTTCATGTATTGTTCACCAACATATTTTTGTAATAACGAAAGATATAAACCTTCGAATGGTTTGTACACGACAACGTTTCCTGCAATAACTTCTGGAGAATAGGCGATTTTTGTTGTTCCGTAATATTCGCCGTCAACTGCTAAATCAAGGTTTTTGTTGCTGCTTAAAGTAAAGTTTGGTCTCAAGGTAAATTTCTCCGAAAGTGCAATTGTCGCATCAAATTCAAAACCTAAACGGTAGCTTTTATCTGTATTAGAACGAATTGGGTTTCCAACATCATCCAATCTTCCCGTTAAGATCAACTGATCTTTGTAAGCCATATAATAAACGTTAGAATTCAGCTGGAATTTCTCTGTATTGAATCTCCATCCTAATTCGTAATCATTTAGTTTTTCTGGTTTTACATTTCCGCCTTCGTAATCGGTTCTATTTGGCTCGCGATTCGCTCTTGCATAAGAAAAATATAACGTACTATTTTGTGTAAAAGCATAATTTAAACCCGCTTTCGGATTGAAGAAATTGAAATTATCATCTACCAAACCAGTTTCTGCACTATTGGCTTTATACGTTACATTTCTATATTGCAAATCTCCGTATAGACTTAATTTTTCTGTGAATTGATAATTTGCTTTCGCGAAAACATTCCCATCTGTTTTTGCTGAATAATCATCGTAGTAATGATCTCCTAATTCAGATTGAGAAGCATATCTTGCCCAAATTACTTTTCCGAAATGATCTCCTTCGTATTTGTTCCAGCCCCCGCCTACAATAACATTCAAATCCTCTGTTACATATTTAGCAGAAAAAGTAGTTCCGTAGAAGTCATTATCTAACCATTTTTGGCGAATCAAATCTGTCGTTGTTACAGCTCCAACAGGGTTTAGAGCGTACTCTGCCATATCTGCATCTTCTTTATAATTTTCGTAATATCCTTTCCCTTTTGTATAATGAAGCGCGAAGTTTGTGCTCCATTTATCAGAAATCGATTCGCTCCAATGCAATTGGTAGTGATCTTGGTTGTAATTATCGGTTTCATTATCATAAAAACGCGTATTTCCTGCTTCGTCTGTATACATTCCTGCAGAATTAAAAGTACGGTTAGTATTTAAAGTTTCACCATCAATTCCGTTCCAAGATTGATATGTTTTTTGAGTTCCACCAAAAACCAAAGCTTTAATCAAAGTGGTTTTGCCAACATAAGTTCCTTGAAGGAAATAAGATTTTAGGTCTGCACTTCCACGATCAATATAACCATCTGTTTTTATAGCAGACAAACGTCCCGCAATTTCAAAATGATCATTCATTAAACCAGTGCTGAATTTCACAGTATTTTTAAATGTATTGAAAGAGCCAGCAGAACTTGAAATTTCACCAGTAGCTTTATTGGCATAACTGTCTGTCAATAAATTCAAACTCGCACCAAATGCACCAGCCCCATTTGTAGACGTTCCAACTCCACGCTGCAATTGAAGACTTTCTACAGAAGAAGCAAAATCAGGCATATTTACCCAAAATGTTCCTTGACTTTCTGCATCGTTGTAAGGAATTCCGTTTATGGTTACGTTTACACGTGTCGCGTCACTCCCACGCACACGAATTCCGGTATAACCAACACCGTTTCCAGCATCTGAAGTCGTTACTACTGAAGGAAGATAATTCATCAGAACAGGAATGTCTTGACCTAAATTTCTATACTTAATTTCTTTTTTATCCATATTACTAAAACTCACCGGAGTCTTAGACGTAACACGAACAGCGGAAACCAAAACCTCATCTAGAGAATTTACTTTTGTAGAATCTTTCTGTTGCTGTTGCGCTAAAGAAAATAGAGTGAAGAAGAAAGAAGAAAGAAATAAAATAGACGACTTTTGGGTCAGCTTTGAACCTTTGCGCCTTTGTAACTTTGTACCTTTAGAAGTACCTTCAAAAATAGTTTTCATTCGTAAAGAATTACGAATAAAAGGGGGAATTATTCTTTTGTTAAATTAATAAATGTGTTTCACGACAAAATGAAGTGTGCACGCTTGATACTGTCGTTTTTTTCCCTAAGCAACATTACTCGCTCAGGTTCTTTGGGTATGATCTCAGCTCGTTATTTAGAGCACCCCTTTGAGACAGTGTAAAGGTAATGTTAAAATATTTAAAACTCCAAAAAAGAAAATTCTTTTTGAAATTCCAATTTGTGAAATTTCAAACTCAAAGATCTCAAAAAAAAGAAATTCCAAATTCCAAAAAGCCCTTTATGAGCAATTGGAATTTGGAATTTAGAAAATTGGAATTTAATCCAGGTTAGGTTTCTTGCGAGATTTTTTTAAATCAGAAACATTCTTTTTGTCTTTGATTCTCTTTTTAATTACCGCTTTCGGAATTTTCGTTGCCTTTCTAACTTTCGGAACATACAATCCTTTTTTGATAATTTCCAGAAATCTTTTTATTACAATTTCTTTGTTTTTAAGCTGACTCCTATCTTCATCACAATGCAAAATCAAAATGTTTTCAGAAGTTAATCTTGCTACTATATTTTGTTGCAAAAGCAATTTTTCTTCATCAGACAAAGCTTGGGAAGCATTCAAATCAAAATTCAGCACTATCTTAGACGAAACTTTATTCACGTTTTGTCCGCCCGAACCACTGCTGCGGACTGCTTTAAAATTTAATTCTGATATGATTTTTTCTGCATCCATATTATTGTGGCTGATGTGCCGCTTTCAATAAATCGTTTACCGTTTTCACCGGATTAAAAGTAATCAAAGGAACTGCCACAAAAATAGTCAGCCAGTTGGCCATTGAACCGTTCCATAATCCTGGTAATTCGTAACTTCTCACTGTTTTTCCATCCACACTTTTCTCCACAATAAAACCAGCTTTCTGATCGACAAATTGTAATAAGTCAAACTTTTCATTTTTATAGTTCTTAATGCCGCAAACTAAATCTACCGGATTAAAATGTGTTGATTCCGTTAAAATTGACTGTTGTTTTTTACTAGTCAAATCTACCTGAGAAGTTTCAACAATTTGAAGAGAAACCACTCCTTTGTCATTCATTACCCAAAATGGTCCACCTCCTGGTTCTCCTTCATTTTTTACCATTCCACAAACACGAATTGGCCTGTCTAAAAGCTCTTTTATCTTACTTATTTTATTTCCAAAAGTAAATTTATTGAAGTCATTACTCATATCAACATTTAACTCTTCTTTTAAAAACAAAACAATATTTTCTAAATGATTTTCTTTTATTTCATTTTCGTCAATTGCTTTTAAATAAGAAAATACTTTTTGCTGTACTTCGATTAAAACACCAGCCAGTGCTTTTTTGTATAGTGTAATTTTATCAATATGGTTTTGAATCACATTGTCAATATTTTTTATAAAAATGACATCTGCATCAAGTTCATTCAAATTTTCAATTAAGGCGCCATGTCCGCCTGGTCTGAAGATTAAATTGCCATTTTTATCTTTTACTAACTTGTTTTTTTCATCGATCGTTATAGAATCCGTGCTCTTGTTTTGATAAGAATATCCAATATTGATTTTTACGCCAGATGGACCTTCAATTTTTTCTATAACTTCATCAACTCCTTCGTAAAACAAATTTTGATGGATTTCTGAAACTGTAAAATGCAAATTAGAAACCTTATTTGAAGTGGCATAGTGTATACATTCATTTAAATGCTCTTCGATTGGGGTGGCAATATGCTTTTCATATAAATGAAATGGCAATACTGCTTTTGGTTTATTTGCAAAATCAAAATAGTCGGGAGACAATAATAATTTTATAAAATAGTAATTCTTATAATCTCTATCAAGAGTTTCAAAATCAGGATAAATTTCTCTTAACTTTTTATCTAAGTCTTTAAAGAAAGGAAACTTATCCATTCCGATGATAAAAATGGCCAGTTCCTTGTCTTTCTTTCGATTAATATAACCATTAATGGTCTCTTTAAGAATATCAAAATCATTTAAAAAAGCGGTCAAAAATTTGAACATTCTTGTTGCCGCACCTGAAGCCGGAACAAACTTTTTAATCTTTAGTTTTTCTTTCTGCTCATCAAAAAAAACAGCCTTTTCTTCAAAATCCTTTTCTGATAAACTTAAAATTCCATTCCCAATTGTAGCAGGATTTACTAAATTGCTTTTTATAATTCCGTTTTCAAGAAACTCCAGCTGTTTCAAAATAGCATCAAAAGAAATTCCTCTATTGTATATCTGCACAAAATCATTCGGAGAGAAATCATGTTCTTTGGCAATAGTCAGATTATCGATAATAGCGGTTGCTTTTGCTAATCTGGTTTCTTTATCACCAGATAAGATTATGAAAGGCTTTTTTGTGTCAATTAAAGTTTGCTTAAAAACAGAAAAAACAGTTTCTCTTCCTTCGGCAGTATCACGAATATCGTCTTTTTCCCAAGGTACATCGATATCGGTTAAGAAAAACAAATCGTATTCGTGTTTTAATGCTGCTTCATCCAAAAGCGGATCGCAAAAACCGTAGTACATTTCAGAAAATACTTTGGTCACCATTAAGTTGGTATCACAAAATAAATACTTATTTCCATTTGCTAATTTTTCGTTTTCCAATGCAGTTTGCCCATAAGCAATAGGCATCATGTCCTCTGCCACACAAATATGCTTATTCTCTTCCCATTTTTCTTGCAGATAATCACGTGCAAACTCTGGAACCCATTCTGTTTCGTAGTAATCTGCAAGTTGCTTTGCTAAAGTTGTTTTGCCTGTACTTTCAGGGCCAAACAAAGCAATTTTTATGATGTTTGTTTTTTGCTGTCTAAGATCTTTCTCCATTCTAAATAAGCTGAAATAGCCAAAATTGTAAAAATTATATACTGAAGTGACAGCATCCCTAAGCCGCGATAAGCATAAAGAGGCACAACAATAATATCACCAATAATCCAAAGTGTCCAGTTTTCTATTTTTTTTCTGGCCATGTACCACATTCCGGCGAAAAATATTCCAGACGAAATCATATCAACATAATTGTCTTTATGAATTTCATAATCAAAATATTTATAAATCCCGAAAACTACGAAAACGGTTACGATAAAAAGTAAAATTCCAATTATTTTTTCATTAAAGGTTGTACGAGTTATCGGCAGATTGTCTCCATTTGTTCCTCCTCTTGCCCATACATACCAGCCGTAAATACTCATTATTGAAAAATAAGCATTGATAATCATGTCTCCTATATAACCCGCAACATAAAGCAGATAAACCGATATCACTGTAGCAATTAATCCTGTCGGATACACCCAAATATTTTCTTTTTTTGCAAACCAAACACTCAAAATTCCACAGACGAAAACTAAAAACTCTAAAGCAATATGCCAAAGCGGTGCATTTTTATAACTTTCTAGAAAAAAATCGATCATCTGAAATGTAGTTTTTGGCGTTTATTGTTCAAAAAAATGACTGTTGTTTTCAAAAGCAGTTCCTATAACCACCAAATCCGCACCAGCCTTATATGCTTTTTGAATTCCCTGCAAATCTACAATTCCTCCTCCAACAATTACAGGAATTTCAATATTTTGAGAAATCAGTTCGATCATTTCTATCGGAACAGGCTGTTTTGCGCCACTTCCCGCTTCTAAATAAATCAATTGATTACCCAACATTTCTCCCGCTTGAGCCGTTGCCAAAACCAAATCGAGATTTTCTCTGCTTAAAGGTTTTGTTTTACTTACACGGGCAACAGCTGTTTCGTTTCCGCTTTCTATTAAAATATAACCTGTAGAAATGACCTCTAGATTTGTCTTTTTAAGAATTGGAGCGGCCTGAACCTGATATTCAATTAAATAATCTGGATTTCGGCCAGATAATAACGAAAGAAACAAAATACCATCTGCTTTTGATGAAATTTGAGAAGGATCTCCAGGAAATAAAATAACTGGCAGAATTGTTTTTTCTTTTAATGCAGCAATTAACTCCTCTAAAATATTGTTCTGAACGATACTTCCTCCCACAAAAATATGAGTTGCCGGAGACCGATTAATTTTATCAATTAAATGATTCAAATTTTCCAGTACAATTTTATCAGGATCCAAAAGCACTGCCAATAGTTTTTGACCGTTGCTTTTAGCTTCTAAAATCTGTTGTCTAATCGTGAGTAATTGTTCTTGCATACAGGGTGTAAAAGTAAAAGTTTTTTAATGCAGAAGAACTATCTTGAATAAATTATATTTGTTGAACGTTTTTTGATAACGTAAATAATACATTATGATTACAGTTGAATTACTAGAAAAATACGGTGTTCTAAAAAAATCGTTTGATAAGAATGATATTATTTTCGAAGAAGGAAATCTGCCTTTACATTATTATCAAATCATTTCTGGCGAAGTAAAAATGAGCAATTATAATGATGATGGGCGTGAATTTATTCAAGGAATATTTTATAACGGACAATCTTTTGGAGAGCCTCCTTTATTCTTAAATCAAAAATATCCTGCCAATGCAATTGCTGTAGAAAATACCGCGATTTTTATTCTGCCAAAAGAAAATTTCATGAAGCTTTTAGAAGAAAATCCAAAAATCAGCATTAAAGTCATCGAAAATCTTGCGCAAAGGCTGTATTATAAATCGGTAATGGCAGCAGAAATTTCGACACACGAACCAGAACATCGGGTTTTAAAACTAATAGATCACGGAATTGCTTATTTCAATTTTCAGAAAGACAAAAACGGATATTTGATTAATTTTACAAGACAGCAAATAGGAGATTTAACGGGTTTACGTGTTGAAACGGTTATTAGAACGATAAAAACATTAGAAAAAAAAGGCGAATTAAAGATTATTAACCGGAAAGTATACAGATAAAAAAATTCCCATTTTATGATTAAAGTCATAAAATGCAGCACTATTGTCGGCGTAATTTTGTTGATATAAAAAACTGGAAATCATGACACTATATCAAACAACATTCGACATTTTCAATAGAAATTATATGGGTTCTGCTGCAATGGCAGTTATTGGACAAAGCTGTTTAGGAGGCGCTGCTGCAATGTACGTCTTAGCTAACGGAACTTCTATCCCGCAAATGATTCAGCTAGGAATTATCGTTTTAGCTTGTGTTTTTGCAAATACATCAATTTTGGCACAAATGAAACACAAAGTAGTTTTCAATCTTATTATGTTAAGCGGATTTTTAAGCTTGTTCTTTATACTTTTAAATAGTTTAATTCTATGAGAAAACAAATAGAAAATAGAGCTGATGTTTCCTTTTTGGTTCATCAGTTTTATGCTAAAATAAGAGCCGATAAAGAAATCGGCTTTTATTTTAATGAAATAATTTCTGATTGGGACGTTCATCTCGAAAAGCTAACTGATTTTTGGGAAACGAATCTATTTGGCGTTCGCAAATACAAAGGAAATCCGCATGCTGTTCACAATGATGTTGATGCTCATTTTGACGAAAAAATAACGCCAAACGAATTCGGAATCTGGCTCAATCATTGGTTTCAAACCATAGACGAGCATTTTGAAGGAGAAAATGCAGACACGCTAAAAAGACGTGCTCGAAAAATGAGTACTTTTTTGTATATCAGTATGTTTCAGCAACGGAACAAGGAAAGTGAAATTTAAAGTCATTGCGTTTAAAACTGTGACTAAAAACTGCGACTGCGACTTAAAAATTACTTCTCAAAAGCATAAACCAAAGTAAACTTACCCTCAAAATTATCTGATTGAACTTCTTGATAATGTACATTAAATTCCTTAACCAAATTATCAAAATGAAGACTTGCCTGCGTTTGAGTTTCTCCTAAAGAAAAGTTGCTCACATTAATATGATCTTTAAAACTGATCCCTTTTTCATTTCTGATTTTAAAGATCGCCTCTTTAGCTCCCCAGATTACAGTAAGTTTTTTTATGTATTCTTCTATAGATGATGGATCTAAATAGTTGCATTCAAAGTCTGTAAATTTATCTGCTATTTTCTGAATCTTTTCTCGCTGTAATTCCATGTCAATTCCAACCTTTTCTTGGCTTATAATAATTGCGGCAAAATGGTAGGAATGTGTAATAGAAATATGATTATCGCAATCGAAATACGGTTTTCCAAATTCATCATAATGCAAATCTTTGTCTGTAAAACCCATTTCCTGAATCAGCATACGAACACTCAGAAAAGCACGCTGATGCATTTGAGACTTCATTCCGTCCAATCTCTTCTGTGTTTTTTCTTTTAAAACCACTTTACTTACTAATTCTTCGAGAGATTCTGTTATTTCCCAAATTAAAATTTTAGTGGTTTCGTTAAATTGTATGGTCTGAAATAAAGGCATTTCTTTTAATTGTAAATTATGAATGGTGAATTGTAATTTTTAAATCATATAAGTTATTTAAGGAAATATAACTGTTGGCTTAAATGTGCTAGTAAATATAAGGAATTAGCAGCAAAAGCAATAATTAAGAAACCTTTTTAAATGAACTTATATCACTTATATGGTTAAAATATAAAAGCAATTAGCAGCAAAGATAATAGTTAAGAATCTTTTTATTGAGCTTATATCACTTATATGGTTTAAAACGATTCCTAAACTAACCTTCTAGAGATTAAGAAATTAAAGATTTCACAAATCTTACAGAAAATAGTAAAATTCAAAAGCTATTCCTTAAATTTGCAAAAAAATTACACTTATACAAATATAATATAAATGAGTACTACAACTACGCCATATGTGGCTTTCAAAGTAAAAGACATTTCTCTAGCGGCTTGGGGAAGAAAAGAAATTGAACTAGCTGAAGCTGAAATGCCAGGTTTAATGGCACTTCGCGCTGAATATAAAGATGAGCAGCCGCTTAAAGGAGCTCGTATCGCTGGATGTTTGCACATGACGATTCAAACTGCTGTTTTAATCGAAACTTTAATTGCTCTTGGTGCTGAGGTTACTTGGTCTTCTTGTAACATTTTCTCTACTCAAGATCAAGCTGCTGCTGCTATTGCTGCTGCTGGAATTTCAGTTTACGCTTGGAAAGGTCTTGACGAAGAGTCTTTTGACTGGTGTATTGAGCAAACATTATTCTTTGGTGAAGACAGAAAACCATTGAACATGATTTTGGATGATGGTGGAGATTTAACTAACATGGTTATCGATCGTTACCCAGAATTAGTTGCTGGAATTAAAGGTCTTTCTGAAGAAACTACAACTGGTGTTCACAGACTTTACGAAAGAGTAAAAGCTGGAACTCTTCCAATGCCTGCAATCAACATTAACGACTCTGTTACTAAATCTAAATTTGATAACAAATACGGATGTAAAGAATCTGCTGTAGATGCTGTTCGTCGTGCAACTGACTTAATGTTGGCTGGAAAAAGAGTTGTTGTTTGTGGATACGGTGATGTTGGAAAAGGAACTGCTGCTTCTTTCAGAGGTGCTGGTTCTATCGTAACAGTTACAGAAATCGATCCAATTTGTGCGTTACAAGCTGCAATGGACGGTTATGAAGTTAAAAAATTAAACACTGTAATTGCTAATGCTGATATCATCATTACAACTACAGGAAACAAAGATATCGTTCTTGGAGAGCACTTCGAGCAAATGAAAGATAAAACTGTTGTTTGTAACATTGGTCACTTCGATAACGAAATTGATATGGCTTGGTTAAACAAAAACCACGGTGCATCAAAAATTGAAATCAAACCTCAGGTTGACAAATACAACATCAACGGTAAAGATATCATCATCTTGGCTGAAGGTCGTTTAGTAAACCTTGGTTGCGCTACAGGTCACCCAAGTTTCGTAATGAGTAACTCATTTACAAACCAGACTTTAGCTCAAATCGAATTATGGAACAACAGCGCAGCTTACAAAAACGAAGTTTACATGTTACCAAAACATTTAGATGAAAAAGTTGCAGCTTTACACTTAGCTAAATTAGGCGTTGAACTTGAAGTTTTAAGAGAAGATCAAGCTGCTTACATCGGTGTTGAAGTTCAAGGTCCATTCAAACCAGAATACTACAGATACTAAATCTATTTAGATTTCTGATTTTAGATTTCTGATTTTAGATTTCTTCAAAATATATTCAAACCCGACAAATTTTAAAAATTTGTCGGGTTTTGTTTTTGATACAATTTCGATTTAATTTAACAAGACATTTACAGGTTTCTTGGTTTATAGCTTTAAATTTGAACTTAAAGTTTTTTAAAATTAAAAAAATGATTGAAGAAATTCTATGTGACATACACGGCTCAAAAGAAATGTCTTTTGCCTGCATTCATATTGCAACCGCAATAGATTCAAAAAATCAGGTTGGCTTTTTCTATTCAGAAGCCGAGGAAAATCTTCCTCAAATTGCTTGGTGCAGTTTCTGCGAACAATATCTTTTGGACAATGGCGAAGAATGGACAGAAACTTTTCAGTCTCTAGCCGATTTCAAAATGCTGTGTTCTGATTGTTTTGACGAAGCAAAAAATAACGAAACCGAAGCTCATCTCCGATAAATACTTTTTCATGAAAAAGATTCTTATCCTCTTTATTTTCCTGCTCTTAAATTCTTTGACATTTGCTCAAAGCAATGACATTTGGACTGCATTTCCGAATAAAGACACCACATTAACAGGGTTTAAAGATAAAAACGGAGTAATAAAAATAGAACCAAAGTTTAACGGTTTTACCATTGCACGTAAATTCGAAAACATAATTGCCGTTACGGAAGAAGAAAGTGGCAACTGGAAAAGTTATTATTTAACCAAACAAGGAAAGATTGTAGGGAGAGATAGCTTATACGTATTTGATAATGGTCCAGACTGCGAAAACGAAGGCTTTATCAGATTTACAGACCGTAAAACAGATAAAATGGGAATCTTTAATGCGGAAGGAAAAATTGTAATCCCAGCAGAATACAGCGCTTTAACAAAAGTAAAAAACGGAATAATTTCGGTTTTGAAAGATGCCAAAAAACAACAAGATGGCGAACACTTTTTCTGGGCTGGCGGAAAAGAATTCCTAATCGACATCAATAACAAAATACTAGTTGAAGATTTCGCTTACAATGATGATTTGAATTTTTATTCTTTAGAAAAATCAAAATAACCTAGCAAAGACCCGACCAGAGACAGTTTCCTTGGAGTTGATGGACAATATTATTCTTTTATAAATTTTGATAAAGAGTTTAAATATTGGTTAGAAAACACTTTACTCAAAGATTTGTCTAAAGTTAATTTAGAAAAGCACTCTTTTGAAAAAATCACCTATTGGAAAGAACCAGATGGCTGGATAAATGCGCCTAAAACCAAATTCATCAATCAGAATTACACATATTTAAAACTAAAACTTCAGGAACTTAAAAATCCAAAAACAGATTATTTTATTTCTTCCGACGGATTAAACCAATTTATTTTTGAATCGGAAGAATATGACATTTATTTTAACAATTGCAACGAATCAAAAGATTGGATGTACCCAACAATGGATATTGTCATCAATCCAAAAAAACAAACCGATCGCGGACAGGATCATTTTGAGTTTTTAAGAACTGAAAACGGATATAAATTGATTAGTGTTTCTTCCAGAACAAATATACTTAAATAGTTTTTCCGCTTTAAAGGTTATCTTTGTAAAAAGCGAACTATGAAGAATTTTATATTTTTAGGTCTTGCCATAATCTTTGAAATCATTGCTACTTAGGCATCGGAAAAGTTTCAGGTTTCAAGTTTCAAGTTCTAACTTCAAACCTGAAACCTGAAACAAAAACAACAAAAATTGACTTCCGCAAGTTTCAGATTTTCTAACTTCTAAAACCAATCAATATTTGTATTATAAAAAATGGAAAGAAGATGAACATACAGGAAACCATTAATTATAATCGTATCGCTGAAGCTATAGATTATATCAAAGCTAATTTTAAAGAGCAGCCCAACCTCGATGAGGTTGCAGAAAAAGTACACTTAAGTCCGTTTCACTTTCAGAGGCTTTTTAGTGAATGGGCAGGAACGAGTCCGAAGAAGTTCTTGCAATATACCAGCATTGAACACGCTAAAAAATTACTCAAAGAAAACCAGGCAACCATTTCTGAAACCGCTTTTGAAACTGGATTTTCAGGAACAAGCCGTCTTCATGATTTGTTTGTAAACATCGAAGGAATGACGCCTGCCGAATATAAAAACGGCGGAAAAAATCTTGAAATAAATTACAGTTTTGCCGAAAGTCCGTTTGGGAATATTGTTGTTGCTTCGACTCAAAAAGGAGTTTGTTTTATGGCTTTCGCCGAAGATGAAATCACTGGATTTGTTAATTTAAAAGATAAATTTCCGAATGCTCAATTTTCGAAAAAACTGGATTTATCTCAACAAAATGCGTTATTCATTTTCCAGAATGATTGGAGCAAATTGTCTGAAATTAAACTGCATTTAAAAGGAACTGATTTTCAACTGAAAGTCTGGGAAACATTATTGAAAATTCCAATGGGACAGCTTTCTACTTACGGTTCTATTGCAAATCAAATTCAAAAACCAAATGCTTCACGCGCGGTTGGAACAGCAATCGGCAGCAATCCAGTCGCGTTTTTAATTCCGTGTCACCGTGTAATCCAATCTTCAGGAATATTTGGCGGTTACATGTGGGGAAAAACCCGAAAAACAGCGATTATTGGCTGGGAAGGCGCACAAATTAATCTATAAATTTTTTCGCCACGAATTCACGAATTTTCTTTTTAAAATCTTTGCGATTATTTATTCGAATTATTCGAATAATATTTAGATAAAGTATTTAAAAAAATAAAATTCGTGAATTCGTGGCGGAAAACCAACAAACATTAGACGCACTGCAGTGCGTCTCTACATTTACAAACTTAACATATCATTTTATGCAAAATATACAATCAAAAATTGCGTCCCAAAATTGGGAGAGCATCACCGAATCTATGCACGAAAATGGCTATGCCATTATTCCAAATATCTTAAATAATGAACAATGTGAAGATTTGAAATTTGATTATGACAATCCGAATTTATATCGAAAAACAGTTGTAATGGAACGCTATCGATTTGGTTTAGGAGAATACAAATATTTCAATTATCCGTTGCCTGATTTAATTCAAAACATTCGAACTTCGATTTATCCAAAACTGGCCCCAATTGCCAATTCTTGGATGAAAGCTTTGAATATCAATACTATTTTTCCAATAAATCATGCTGAATTATTAAAACAATGCCACGACAATAATCAGCTGAAAGCAACCGTTTTAATTTTAAAATACAGCAAAAGCGGATTCAATACTTTACACCAAGATTTGTATGGAGATGTTTATTTCCCGATTCAAATTGTGCTTTTTCTAAATGAACCTGATAAAGATTTTACTGGTGGCGAATTCGTTTTGACGCAACAAACGCCAAGAGCACAATCTAAAGCTATTGTTTTAAAGCCTAAAAAAGGAGATGTTTTGGTTTTTACAACCAATTTCAGGCCTGTAAAAGGTTCGAAAGGTTATTATCGCGTGAATATGAAACACGGCGTAAGTGAAGTCCATTCTGGAGAGAGATATACGTTGGGAATAATTTTTCATGATGCGTTATCATAACCACAATGCATATCTGTAGAGACGCACTGCAGTGCGTCTAACGTTTCATAACCACAAAGACATTCTCTCGCAGATTTAGCAGATTTAAACAGATTTTTTAATCATTAAAATCCTTTAATCTGTGGCAGATAAAATAACCAATCTTTGCGTAGACGCACTGCAGTGCGTCTCTACAATTTTAAAAACGGATAATATTTATGGTAAAACATATCGAAATTTCAGACTCAGATCTTCGAAATAAAATTAAAAAAGGCGAAATTTGTTTCGGTGGCAACCAGAAATTAAAAATCTACGGAACGCTAAAATGTTCTTCAGGAAAAAGAATGAAACGTGAAAATCGCGTTTTCTTTTTATCTGAAAATGAAGCGAGAAAAAATGGTTTCAGACCTTGCGGACATTGTATGAAATCGGAATATCAAAAATGGAAAAATGGACTTATTTAATCCTCAAATAGACGAAAATACTAATCTGCTTCCGAAAGATGGAACGGTCAATTATTATGGAAAATGCTTCTCAAGACAAGAAGCCGATTTTTATCGTGATGTTTTGTTAAATACCATCGAATGGAAAAATGATGAAGCTGTTATCTTCGGAAAATTAATTGTAACCAAACGAAAAGTAGCGTGGTATGGCGATCAGGAATTTGAATATACCTATTCGAATACCACCAAAAAAGCGTTGCCCTGGACTCCCGAACTTTTAGAATTAAAGAAAATCATTGAAGAAAAAACAGGAGAAACTTTCAATTCTTGTTTGCTAAATTTATATCATACAGGCGAAGAAGGAATGGCGTGGCACAGCGATGCCGAAAAAGATCTGAAAAAAAACGGAGCAATTGGATCAGTAAGTTTTGGCGCCGAACGCAAGTTTGCTTTCAAACATAAAGAATCTAAAGAAACGGTTTCTTTAATTCTAGAACATGGCAGTTTATTAGTCATGAAAGATGAAACACAAACGCATTGGCTGCATCGATTGCCTCCAACAAAAACTACCCAAAAACCTCGAGTAAATTTGACTTTTAGAACGATAGTCAGATAAATTATTTGAAGACCTAACAGGTTTTTAAAACTTGGTAGGTCTCTATTTACCACCCTTGATTCAGTCCGTTTTTAAGAACCTCATCATATTTTTCTTTATCGAAAGAATATAAATTTGGAGCTTTGTGCGGGACGTTGCTTTTCTTTTCGTCTAATTTAGTAAGGATTCCGATATTGGTAATTTTACGTAGAAAATTTCGGCGGTCTAATTTTTTATCCAAAATCGTTTCATACAATTTTTGAAGTTCTGGAATTGTAAATTTCTCTGGCAATAAATTGTAACCCACTGGCATTAAATTTAATTCTGTGCGTAAAGTGTCCAATGCTTTGTCTAGAATTTCTTTATGATCTAAAATTAACTCTGGAACTTCTTTATGATCAATCCATTCGACAACTTCATAAATACTTGTCGAATTTGGAAGAATTTTCGAAAAATCTACCAAAGCATAATATCCAATTGTAACAAAACGGCGGGTCAGCCATTTTGCTTTTTCTTCTTCAATCTGAAGATATTCCAAAGTTTGTTTATCAAAATGCTGATGGTTACGATTTACTTTTCCGAAGGTTGCAAATTGTCTTAAAAACACTCCGTCAACACCTGTTCTGCCATTCAAAACCGTGATTGCAGCGGTATCAATATCCTGATCTACAGGAATGAAACCTCCTGGCAACGACCATTTGTTGGCACTTTCCACTTTAATCAATAAAACTTTTAATTGATTATCGTGAAAACCAAAAATGACACAGTCTATAGAAAGTCCCGGCTGATAATTTTCGTTATTATCTAAAATGTCTTTTAACATCATTTTGTGTAAATTCTTTCTTTAATAACGCTGCAATTTACCTCATTTTTATAAAACTAATTGTGCTTTTAAAAACAAGGCAATGATTTTCATTAAAACAGAAGTGTTGAAATTACAATTTTAACGTAAATTTAAAATCAAATTTAAAAAAAATAAGTACATTGCGTCATAATAACACATTAATAATTTTAATTGTTATTATTCAATCAAAACAAAGAAAAATAATACAAGCTGTTTCCATTTTTCTTCAAGTGAGCGTAGAAATTTAAACACAGAAGTTATGATTACCAATCCTTTAAAAGATATCAATAAAAAAATCAGAACCAGAATTTGGTCTTCATTTGGTTTTGTTTCGAAGACCTATCTTTTGGAAGAATCTTTAAAATATAGTGAAGAACAGGAGAGAATCTTCAACGAAATGATTGTTGAAACCGATGTAAAAGACAAAAAAGCAAAACGAGAAGCTTATGAAAAAGCTTTGTATGCTTCGTATAAAGGAATTGGCGCAATGGATTTTATAAATACCGTTTTAAAATAAATACCTACACATTTTATAATTTGTAATGCAGACCTCACTTCGGTGAGGTTTTTTTATTATAAATTTTACACTAATAGGAAAGAAAATGTTCATTAATTAGTTATTTTAGCTGTTTTAAAAGTAAGAATATACCCCTATAGAAAAAGTACATGGAAAACATTATCGAATCAGAAAGTTACAAAATTCAAAAACCAGAGAACTGGGCGCCTATAATTATTGACGACCAACTTATTGACTACATACAAGAATCGGATTTCTCAAACAAACAAGTTGAAGAAGGTCGCGATTTCTGCTATTTCTTAGATAAAATTTACTACACAAGCGATACAGAAAATAGCGAATATGCCTGCGTTGCCTATACACTTAACGAACCTGCTAACCTTGAAAGCGCTTCGGTAAGAGACGTTGTCGTAGAAGAAAACGAAACTTATTTGATACACAGAATCAGTGTTTTAAGAGACGGTGTTTTGATTGATAAAATTCCTGACACTAAAATTAAAGTTTTAGACAGCGAAAACCAGAGTGAAGGCGGTATTTTAAGCAGCAACAAAAAAGTAAATATTACGATTAAAGATTTACGTCTTTACGATGTTTTAATCACAGAAGATTCGCGTACAAAGGTTTTTACAGATCGCGATTTTATGCGAAAAGAGTTTCTTAAGTATGTCTATGTAACACCAAGCACTTATTGGGCTTACGGCAAGTATAAGTTTTCTTTTATTAATGATAGAAAAGAACCAATTGCATACAAAAAAACATTTTACAGAGATGAAGAAGGAAATGTTTTAGAACCAGAAACTAATTTCCTAAATAAAGGAGAAAGATTTGTAATTGAGCAAGAAAACTACATTAACTCTTTTGATGCAAACCGTGAAATTGCTCCTTTTATTGATTTTGCAACAGATCGCAACTGGATTGATTTATCAAATTACATTTCTCCGCTTTACGAAGAAATATACAGCAAATCTTCCTTAACCGAATTTGCTCCAAAATTGGTAGAAAAATTAGATGCAATTGAAGATCAGGATGAGAAATTGCAGTTTGCCATTGATTATGTGCAGAACCACGTTTACTATATTTATAATGCTGATGAAATGAATGGCCACAAACCACAAGAGCCATCGGTAACTTATGAAAATAAACAGGGAGATTGCAAGGCAAAATCGGTTTTACTGAAAGTGGTTTTGGATTATATCGGTGTTGATTCTTCTGTTGTTTTGGTTAATTTCAATTCAGATCATTATATTAAATATTACCTTCCGTCGTTATTGACTTTTAATCATGTTATTGTAAAAATCAATTACAAAGACGAAACTTATTTTGTTGATGCTACTTCAAGAGATGAATTTGGATTACTAGAGAATCGCGGTTACATCTATTTTATGCATTATTTGGAAGTAAAACTAAATCAGGAATTACAAGTTAAAAAACCTTATAAATTCCCTTATTATGGTATTAATGAAAAAGTAGATTTCAGTGCTCAAAATAATTTGGGAACACTAAAATTGGTTACGACTTACAAAGGAAATCGTGCCAATTACATGCGTAAGTATTTCAAAAACACGAACAAAAGAGAAATCATTGACAGCTGGAATAATTTCTTGTTTTATACTTTAAATTATTCAAGTGATAGAAACGGAACTGACATTAGAACTATTTTTAAAGATGCGTCGATCGAAATTGTAAGCGATGATAAAAAGCTGAATGAGTTTACGATTATGTACAACACTTCAATCGAAAATCCGTATTTTACAGACGCTGAAAAGAATCGTTTTTTAATGTATTTTGATCGAAATGTGGTTAAAAATGCTGCACGCGACTTTATTCACACTGACCTTTTGTTCTGGCATAATTTTGATAACGAGAAATACGAAATCAACTTAACAACAGACCAAAAAATAGACACTCAGGAAAAATATACCATTCAGGAAAGTACTATTACCAATCCTTATTTTGATTATATAAGCCGTAAAAAAGTGACTAAAAATAGTGCTTCTATAAATGTGGATTACAAGCCATTAATCAACTTAGAAATTCCGAGAGAAGATTTTGAAGATTTTAGAAATGCACATCACGAAATTGCTGACAGTAATTTCGGAATCGGAATTGATATTATCGAAGAAGGATTATTGAATATGCTGAAGTTCAGTTTCAAGAAACGTCTTAAATAAAATTTGAATATAGAAAAAGCGAGGTTTTTAAAGCCTCGCTTTTTTATTTAATGCATTGTGTGTAATTATTTTTAACACATAGAAACATAGTTTGAAAACTTTAAAAAAGGCGTTTCACTAATTTAAATACACATAGTTTTGCTATGTGTGGAAACTTGTTTCTTTTGCTTTCTTTTTTATAACACAAAAATCTATGTGTCTATGTGTTAAAATATACTTCTTTAATTTCGTCTAAGGAGTTAATTTACTAATTCAAAATCAGATTTTAATTTAATATCTGCTGATGAAGTTCCAATCATTACTTCAAAATCTCCTGGTTCAGTTCCCCATTCTAATTTATTATTGTAGAAAGAAAGTTTCTCTTTATCAATTGTAAATTCGATTGTTTTAGATTCTCCAGCATTTAATTTCACTTTTTGGAAATCTCTTAATTCTAAAACTGGTCGTACAACAGATCCAAATTTATCTTTTAAGTACAACTGAGCGACTTCTTCTCCCGCTACTTTTCCAGTATTTTTCAATTGGAAAGAAACTTTGATTGTTTCGTTGCTTTTGATTTTAGTTGAAGATAATTTCAAACCAGAATAATCAAAAGTTGTGTAGCTTAATCCATATCCGAAAGGAAATTTCGGAGAGTTTTTCAAGTCGATATAAGCCGAAACATAGTTTGTAGCGTTTTCATCTTTAGCAGGTCTTCCTGTGCTGAAGTGGTTGTAATAAATTGGCACTTGCCCAACTTCCCTTGGGAAAGTCATAGGCAATTTTCCAGACGGATTGTAATCTCCAAATAATACATTTGCAATTGCATTTCCAGCCTCAGTTCCTAACCACCAAGTGTAAAGAATTGCAGGAACATTATCTGCAGTATAATTGAAAACTAAAGGTCTACCCGCATTTATTAAAACCACAACTGGTTTTCCTGTAGCCATAACTGCTTTTACTAAATCTTCCTGAACACCTGGCAAATGAATGTCGCTTCGGCTTTTTGCCTCACCGCTCATATCGTGTCTTTCACCAATACTCAAAATTACAACGTCAGCTTGTTTTGCTGTTTCAACTGCTTCTGCAAAACCGTCTTTATTGTCGCCAGTAACATCACAACCTTTTGCGTACAATAATTTCGTGTTTTTGCCGACTTTATTTTGCAGACCGTCCCATTGCGAAACGACCCACTGATCGTATTTTACATCTGGAAGTTCAACAGCCCAAAATCCCATATTGGCTTTGTACTCTTTTACCATTGGTCCAATGAAAGCAATTGTTTTTACACTTTTAGAAATTGGTAAAGTCTGTTTTTCATTCTTTAATAAAACGATACTTTTCTCTGCCATCTCGCGAGCCGCTTTTCTGTGCTCTGGATTGTTCAAAGCTTTTTCTTCACGTTTTCCATCTGAATATTTGTAAGGATCATCAAATAATCCTAATTCGAATTTCTTACGAAGAATACGTCTTACTGCATCATCTACCAAATCCATTGAAACTCTTCCTTCTTTAACCAAAGCAGCCAGATTTCCACGATACGCGTTACTTTCCATATCCATATCGCTTCCAGCCGTAATCGCTGAGTAAGCTGCTTCTTTCAAATCTTTAGAATAACCATGCGCTACCATTTCGCCAATTGATCCCCAATCTGAAACTACAAAACCTTGAAAGTTCCATTTTCCTTTTAAGATATCTCTTTGCAAATGTGCATTTCCAGTTGCAGGAATTCCGTTAATATCATTGAAAGAGTTCATAAATGTTGCTGCTCCAGCGTCTAAAGCTGCTTTAAAAGGAGGCAAATACGTTTCCAAAAGCATTCTTTCGCTCATATCAACGGAGTTGTAATCTCTTCCTCCAACTCCTGCTCCGTAAGCGGCAAAGTGTTTTACGCAGGCCATAACGGAGTTTAAATCTCCCAATTTATTTCCCTGAAAACCTTTTACTCTCGCATAAGCAATTTTAGAACCCAAATAAGTATCTTCTCCCGCACCTTCCATTACACGTCCCCAACGTGGGTCACGACCAATATCTACCATTGGAGCAAAAGTCCAGTGAATTCCGCTTGCTGCTGCTTCTGTCGCTGCAACTCTTGCACCTAATTCGATTGCTGCTAAATCCCAACTTGCCGCTTCCGCTAAAGGAAGAGGGAAAGTCGTTTTGTAACCGTGAATAACGTCTTGCCCAAACAACAACGGAATTTTAAGTCTTGACTGCATCGCCAATTCTTGATATTGTCTCGTATATTTTGTTCCGATGACATTTAGCATCGAACCAATTAAACCTTGTTTGATTTCGGCTTGTTTGTTCGGGTTAATCGTAATTGGCCCAGTTGCCTGATTGTCTCCAGTATACTGATTCAGCTGACCGACTTTTTCTTCAATTGTCATTTTTTTCAACAGATCATTGACTTTCTGATCTATTGACTGCTGCTGTGCCGACGCCAGAAACGACAGCATAAACAGTGTAATTGTGGTTACTTTTTTCATAGTTTAAGTTTTTACCAAACGTAAGTAGCTACTGCTCCAGCGTTTAGTGTGGTTGTGGTTTGGTTTTGGTTGTATTTAATATTGAATGTTTCTGCCGAAGCTCCGTCATTTTCTACAATTAAAACAGTTTGTCCTGATGGCGTTTTGAAAGCTACATTGTATAAGTTTCCTGCAATATTACTTCCAATTCTTACTGAACCTTCTGGCACAAATTTAGAAGCGTGTCCGATAATATAATATCCAACTTCTCTTTTAATGTTTTGATTTTGATCGATCATTAAAGCGCCTTTACAAGTTGAACATCCTCCTGGCGTGAAAGGTTTGTAGAATTCGTCATTTGCCAATCCCCAAGAAAGCGCATTTTTACTCCAATTTCTCATCGAACCGATTACAACATTTTTCACACTCCATTTCAAATCTGTTTCAAAATTGGTTCCTGATCCTGTGTATTGTTCTGTAAAATACAAATCTTTATTTGGAAATTCATTATGCACAGTCGTCAAAGCGCTAATATCTCCTTCATACAAGTGAAAAGCTGATCCTGTCACAAACTGATTTGCTTTCGGATCTCTTAAAATTGTCAAAGGATATTCTGGCTTGTTGCAATTGTGATCGTAAACAATTATTTTGGTTTTGATTCCTGCTTTCGCGAAAGCGGGACCTAAATGATTCCCAACGAAATCTGCCTGCTGTTCTGCCAACATCAATAAACTCGGATTGTTTCCTGGGTGCAATGGTTCGTTTTGAGGCGTAATCGCATCAATGACAATTCCGTGAGATTTCATGGCTTGAATGTATTTCACAAAATATTGCGCGTATTCTTCATAATATTTTGGCTGTAAACTTCCACCTTTTGAGCTTCCGTTGTCTTTCATCCAAACTGGCGGAGACCAAGGAGAACCCATAATTTTTATTTTAGGATTTATAGCTAAAATTTCTTTTAAAACCGGAACTACATCGTCTAAATCTGGCCCAAGATTAAAATGTTCCAGTTTCAAATCCGTTTGTCCTTCTGGCATATCATCATACGAAAAAACCTTTTCATTCAAATCTGATGCTCCAATACTTATTCTTAAATAGCTTAACCCAATTGCGTCGTCTTTTCTTGAAAATAATTCCTGAAGTAAAGCTTCTCTTTTTGTCTTGTCTAATTTTTTAATAGCCTGAGCGCTTCCTCCAGTTAAAGAAAATCCGAAACCTTCTACGGTTTGAAATTTCTCTGCTGAATTTATTTCAATAGTTTGGTTTGAATTTGTTTCTGAACCAAAAGCCAAATCAGTTTGTTTTTTAAGTTTTGAAGTTTCGTCTGTTGTCGTGATCCAAGAAGAAACTGTTCCAGTATTTTTTACAGCATTTGTTGACGATCCACAGTTGAACTGCATTGCAATTAAAGGCAGCAAAACTAGGATTTGAAGTTTTTTGTTGATGTTTTTCATTTTAATCTATTTCTATTAAGACAGGCAAATGATCTGACGGATATTTTAAATCTTTAGAATCACTTAGCACTGCGTGTTTTTGAATTTTTAGACCACTATTTTTCGAAATAAAAATGTAGTCTAATAATAAGGTTACGGGTTCATTGTGTTTGAAATCGTTGAAAGTTCCTGAAGGCCCGAAAGGTTTTTCTATGGAAACATCTTTGGTATCGTCCATCACTTTTTTGATTTCGCCAATTTGCGTTGTGTTTGGTTCCGAATTGAAATCACCCATTAAAAAGGCTGGATAATTTTTGGTGTTTAATGCTGCTATTTTAGAAAGAGCAAGCTGTACGCCTTTGACTCTCGCTTCCTCACCCATGTGATCTAAATGCAAATTGAAAACCCAAAATGTTTTTTTAGTTTTTAAATCTTTAAAAAGTCCGTATGTGCAAACTCTGTTGCAGGCTGCATCCCAACCTCTTGAAACCACATTTGGAGTTTCAGATAACCAGAAAGTATTAGATTGTTCGACTTTAAAACGGTCTTTTTTATAGTAAATCGTGCAAGCTTCTCCTAAACCACCCTCTTCTCTTCCTACTCCAAACTTGTTATAATTGGGCAAAGCCTCTGCAATATCTAGCACTTGATTTGGCGTTGCTTCCTGAACTCCGAAAATATCCGGACTATAAAAACCGATTTGAGATGTAAAATAATCTTTTCGGTTTGGCCACGCATTTTCGCCATCTGAAGCAACATCCAAACGGATATTATAAGTCATAATTTTTAAATTCTGGCCATAAAATGAGTTTACGGTTAAAAGCAGCATTACTGCAAAAACAATTTTGTTTATCTTTTTCATATTAAAAAAATTTAATCTTGTAAAGCTAGTGTTTACGAGGCTTCCAAGAAAAAAATCTATTTAAAAGTTATGTTAATTATACACTCTTACATAATCAATTTCGTAAGTTGCTCTTTGAAAATTTGGATCGACTGCTCCTCCAAAATTTCCTCCCATTGCTAAATTTAAAATCACAAAGAATTTTTGATTAAAAGGAGTTGTGCTTGAGTTTTTGTACGTGTAAAACAAATTGTCATCTACATAAAATTTGATGTTTTCGGCATCCCATTCGGCAGCATAAACATGAAACTCGGTTGTCGAAGTCGGAACTGTTGTTGTTTTGGTATCTGGCGTATTTCCTGAGCGTCCAGGTGAATGCAGTGACGAATGAACAACATTCGGATTATTTCCAACTGATTCTAAAATATCTATTTCTCCGCACAACGGCCAGCCTGCGGTATCAATATTATCGCCCAAAAGCCAGAAAGCTGGCCAAGTTCCGCCACCAATTGGCAGTTTTGCACGAACTTCTGCTCTTCCATATTTAAATGAAAATTTACCTTTTGTCAGCATTCTGCTTGAAGTATATTTACTTCCTTGATAATCTTCTCTTATTGCTGTGATTTTTAAAAGACCGCCTTCAATTTTTACATTTTCAGAACGGTTTGTGTAATATTGCAGTTCGTTATTTCCAAAACCGTTTCCAGTTCCTAAATCGTAACCCCATTTATTAGAATCGGGAGTTCCGTCGGTATTAAACTCATCTGCCCAAATTATTTTTCTGGCTACGAAAATATTTACTGTTGTAGAAGTATTAGTATATTTTACTCCGTTAAATGCTGTAACATCAATCGTGTAGGTTTTGGTTCCTGGCTGTGTAAACTCATAGGTAAAATTGCTGGTTGTAAACTCTTTTGTTTCGTTGTTGACCATAATTTTATATGACTTTGCGCCAGCAGCTTCTACTTTTAAATTGATTTTTCCGCTTCCGTCTCCATTTGGCATTTCTGCGGTTTTACCCACTACATCTACTTCAACAGAAATTTTATCCGGAGTTACGACTGGAGGAGTTTCGGGTGTATCGTTGTTACTGCTGCAAGATTGAAATACAAACAACAGGATTAAAGTAAAAATTCCGGCTCTATTTACGAGATTAATCATTTTCATCTTTTTATTATTTAAATGGTTGAGTTAATAAATTGAATATCAAGATAAATATTATTTCTTCTACTTTTTGTTTTTGTTAATAACAAAACAAATTAGATTGAAACGAGTTTTAATTTTTGTGCGTTTATTTCCAAGTATACGTTCCGACTGATCCCGCTTCTAGCGAAGTTGTCACCCATTTTCCGTTAAACTTAATATTGAAAGTTTCTGTCGCAGCACCATCATTTTCAACAATCAATACTTTAGAACCTGAAGGCGTAATGAAAGCTACATTTTGTAAATTACCTCCAGAATTGCTTGCGATTCTTGTAGATCCCATCGGAACAAATTTTGAAGCATGGGCAATAATGTAATACGCTACATTTCGCTGAAAACTATCGCTTGAAGTTATCGTAATTGCACCTTTACACATAGTACATCCGCCGTCAGTATGTGGTTCAAAATTTTGATTGTTGGCTACATTCCATTCTAATGCATTTCTACTGTAATTTCTCATTGATCCGATAATTACATTTCGAAGATGCCATTTTAAATCACCATCAAAACTACCTTGAGAAGAAGTCCATTGTTCTGTAAAATACACGTTTTTAGTCGGATACGAATTAAAAACGTTAGTTAAAGCGCTAATATCTCCTGCGTATAAATGAAAAGCAGATCCGTCTACGAATGGAAATGCTTCTGGGTCTGCCAAAATTGCTTTTGGATAATTTGGATTATCGCAGTTGTGATCGTAAGCAATAATTTTCACGTTTAGATTTGCCGTTTTGAATGCTGGCCCTAAATTATTTTTAATGAAATTCCCCTGATCTGCAGCAGACATATACATACTCGGATTATTTCCGTCATGCAAAGGTTCGTTTTGCGGAGTTACAGCATCGATTGTAATTCCTTCTGCTTTCATCTGCTGAATGTATTTTACAAAGTATTTCGCATAAACATCGTAATATTCTGGCTTTAATTTTCCTCCTTTAAAACTAGCCACATCTTTCATCCAAATTGGTGCAGACCAAGGTGTTGCTAAGATTAAAATCTTTGGGTTAATTGCCAGAATTTCTTTTAGCATGACAATTAGATTTTTATCTTTTTCCAAGCTAAATTTATCAAGATTCAAATCTGTTTCTCCAGCTGCAAGGTCATCATAAGTAAATGGCACAGCATTTAAATCTGAAGCTCCGATACTGATTCTGATATAACTTACACCAATTGAATTTTCGCCAGAACCAAATAATTCTTGTAAAAGAGCAGTTCTTTTAGTTGGATTTAATTGATTTATTACCTCTACGCTTCCACCTGTCAAAGTATAGCCGAAACCATCAATGGTCTGATATTTTTGAGCAGCATTTATTTCAATGTTCGCATAAGCATTTGCTGTTGTACCAAAACCTAATGTCACTGATTGTTTTGCCAATAAAACGCTTTGGTTTCCTTTTGTCAGCCAAAAATCAACATCATTTGTAACTTCTACAGGAGGCGTTACTGGCGGATCTACAGGCGGATTTTCTACTGGATCGCTTGAGGAAGAACATTTTACTTGAGCCAATACGGCGGCCATGAAGAAAAATGCTTTTATGGTATTTTTTAAATTGAATTTCATTCTCGTGGTTTTTTAGTTAGCTGACAATTAATATACAATTGTCTGTATGGCATGTGCCGGAATGGTAATTGTCGTTTTTTTATTTTGATTTTCTAAATAATAAACAATCTCTTTTTCAGATTGATTCATCACTACAGTAATCAATTGTCCGTCAGAATTTTTAAAAGCAGTACTTAATAACGATTTGTCGCTTGTGGTTTCTAGCACTCTTTTGGCATTTGGTCTAATGAATTTTGAGAAATGTCCGATGTAATAGTACATTGGTGTATAGATTAATTCATCTTTTGTAATGTCGGCATGAATAGGTGCAAAACAGAAATTTCCAACATGATTTGGACCTCCTTTTTGATCTAAAAGAATATTCCAATCTGTCCAACCTACCGTTCCATTATTAAAATCGTGAATCATATTGATTCCATAACGCTCTGCATTTCCCCAAAATTGATATTTTGAAGCATCAAATTTTTCGATACAGCCTTCCGTAAAAAGCAGGTTTTTATTTGGAAATGCTTTGTGAACTTCTGCCACAGACTCAAATTGAGGTGGGCCTCCGTTCCAAGTTTCATACCAGTGAAATCCAATGCCCCAAGCGTATTTAGAAACTTCTGGATCTGAGAAAACAAGATTAGCTCTTTTGGTTAACATATCTCCTCGGTTATGATCCCAAATAATAACGTTTTTAGAACCCAATCCTTCTTTTTCTAAAGTTGGTCCTAAATGATTTTTAAGAAAATCTCTTTCAGCCTCTGGAGTGTAAATGCAAGATTCCCAACTTTGTTTGGCCATTGGTTCATTTTGAACTGACAATCCCCAGATCGGAATTCCTTCTTTTTCGTATTCCTTTATAAACTTAGTGTAATACAATGCCCAAGCTGGAGCAAATTCAGGCAATAAAACGCCGCCGTGCAAAATATCATTATTGTCTTTCATGAAAGCTGGGGGACTCCATGGGCTAACAAATAAAGTTAGTTTCCCGCCGGCTGTTTTAATTGCTTTTTTAATTAACGGAATTCTATATTTGCGATCGTGATTTATATTAAAAGTTTTTAGTTCTTTGTCTCCTTCAGAAACATAAGTATAACTGTCACTGCTGAAATCGCAGCTATGGATGTTTGTTCTTGCTAAAGAATATCCAATACCTTTATTTTTATCGTAATAAGCGGTTAAGAATTCCTGCTGTTTCTTAGGAGATAATTTTGCGAAAACTTCTGCGCTTGCGTCTGTAATCGCGCCTCCAATTCCGAGAAAGGTTTGGTCTGTTTTTTCAGTATCTATTGAAATTGATACTGTTGGTGTTTTTTGTGTGTTGTTTGAAATTAAATCATTGGATAATGACAATTTCCAGTTGGTATTTTCGGCCGTAGTGTAAACCTTTATTTTATTGTTTTTTTGCGCAATTATTTCTGAATTAAAACAGCTTGCTAGAATAAAGGCAAAGGTTGATAAAAATAGTTGTGAAGTAATTTTCATATTGCTTAAAAAATCGTTTAAAAATTAAAAGCAAGAGAAGACTAAAATGGATGATTCAAATTAGCCCTCTTCATTACTTTGAACAAAATATTAATAAACAAGCGTTTGGATTGCATGTGGCGGAATTTTAACTTCTGCCTTTTTATCACCAATAATTAAATTGTATGTAAGATCATTAGCTGATTGGTTCATGACAATAGTTGCCATTGTTCCATCAGCATTTAAAAAAGAGGTGCTTAATAAAGCGCTTTTACTTGCAGCTGTGCTTACGCGAACAGCATTTAAACGAATAAACTTTGAAAAGTGTCCGATGTAATAATATGACGGAGTGTAAATTAATTCTCCTGTTGTAGTATCGGCATGAATTGGCGCAAAACAGAAATTTCCAACGTGGTTAGGGCCTCCGTTTTGGTCTAATAGAATATTCCAATCCGTCCAAGCTACAGTTCCGTTATTAAAATCATTAATCATATTGATTCCGTAACGTTCTGCATTACCCCAAAATTGATATTTCGAAGCATCAAATTTTTCGATACAACCTTCTGTAAACATCAGCTTTTTGTCTGGATAAGCTTCATTTACTTTCCCTACATTATCAAACATCGGCGCACCGCCAGACCAAGTTTCGTACCAGTGAAATCCCATTCCCCAAACATATTTTGATGCTTCAGGATCTGAGTAAATTACGTTGGCACGATAATTCATCAAATCGCGGTTATGATCCCAAACGATGATTTTTTTATCTCCAAGATTTTCTTTTTTCAGAGTTGGCCCAAGATAATTTTTGATGAAATCTCTTTCTGCTTCAGCGGTATAAATACAAGATTCCCAAGTCTGAACCGCCATTGGTTCGTTTTGAGTTGAAGTTCCCCAAATCGGAATACCTTCTTTTTCGTAAGCTTTAATAAATTTTACATAAAAATTAGCCCAAGTCTGGTAGTATTCAGGAAGTAAAGTTCCTCCTTTTAATACATTCTTGTTGCTTTTCATAAAAGCATTTGGTGACCAAGGTGCAGCATAAGTTGTCAATTCCCCGCCTGCTTTTTGAATGGCTTGTTTGATTAAAGGAATTCGATATTGCTTATCGTGATCAATAGAAAAAGTCTTCAAATCTTTATCACCTTCTTCGATATAAGAATAGCTTCCACTGCTAAAATCAGAACTTTGAATTGTTGTTCTTAGCAAAGAATAGCCGATCCCTTTTTTCTGATCGTAGTAAGCATTTAAAAATTCTGCCTGTTTTTCTTTTGAAAGTTTAGCAAATATTTCGGCGCTGGCATCTGTAATAGCGCCACCGATTCCCATAAAGGTTTGAAACTTTTTAGATGGCTGAACAAAAATAGAAGTTTCGGTTTCTAGAGGCTGTTTTGCGGCAGAAAAAGTCAAATTATCTGTAGTAGTTAATCGTAACTTAGAGTTTTCTGCTGTTGTGTAAACGGTTATTTTTTTCCCGTCAGTTGTAAACTCTTTTTTTGTTTTTGGCTGTTGTGCAAAAGCTGCAGCAGAAAACAAAAGGCATATAATTTTTAGGCTATTTTTTTTCATTCGCTTCCAATTATTATTTTTTAAATTGAAGTTTAGAAGAAATCAAAAAAACGAGTTCTACCCTTTGATGGATTTAAAAAATAGCCCATACTCATAATGATTATGGGCTATTTACAACCAAACTTAAACTTAAACTTAATCTTTATTATTTTGCTCTCATTTCAATTCTTCCAATTGTAATTCCGTCTTTTGTAAACTTATTACCATTACCACCACTTCTGATAACTAAATAAATTTTACCTGTTGTGTCGAATTTAACTACATTAGAAACTGAAGCGGTTCTTTCATTTTTAACACATCCAACAATTGACAATCTTCCTAAAAATGCACTTTTAGCACAACCATCCCAAGTACTTAATCCCATAACTTTGTTGTCTTTGTACTCAACACCATCCGTAGGGACTGTTTTACCAGCATATACTTCAAACCAAGTTTCGTCAGATCCGCTTGGAGATGAAACCAACATATCAATTGTATATTCTTTATCTTTTACAACATCAATTGCCTGGTAGATACCTTCTTGTGCGCCTCCTCCAGCGTGAATTGTTGCGCTTCCAGTATCAAAAGACCAAAAAGCAGCCCCAGTAGGACTTAATTTTGCAGATGTCCATTGTGCAACGTCAGCAGCATTATTAAAGAAACCACCTTTCACTAAATTAGGTTTCGCTGGATCAGAAGTTGCTACAACAATTGGATGAGAAACATCTGAACTTGCTCCTCCTGCTCCAACTGCAATATGTTTAACATTGTAAGTACCTGCATCTGGCAATACAATTTTTTCATTCATTTTTCCTAAGTAGGGCCCATATCCAATATCCCAATAAGAATCAATAACCCCTTTTACTTGAGCTGTAAGCATATAGGTATTTACTTCTCCTGCAACTGGTGTTATCGTAAACGTAGGATCAACATTAGTAGCCAAAAGAGGGTTCTCATTAACTTCTTCGCTACAGCTGTTTAGTGCTCCTAATGCTAAAGCTAGCATTAGGTATACACTTTTTCTAAAATATATATTTAGGTTCATTTCTTTTTGTTTTGGTTATTAGTAAATACTATTGGTAATTAGGGTTTTGTTTCAATTTAGTACCGTTAAGCTCTGTGTACGGAATTGGCAAAATCTCATCTGTTCCAGCATCAAAACCTCTATCAGATAAAGCTGCTGCTGCATCTCCCCATCTTACTAAATCAAAGAATCTGTGTCCTTCACCTGCTAATTCCATTCTTCTTTCATGCTTAATAGCTTCCAATGTTACCGGAACAGAACCCAGTCCGACTCTAGCTCTAACAGCATCAAGTAAAGCTTGTGCTCTTGATCCAGAGCCTAAAGCTTCTGCTTCCATTAAGTACGTATCCGCAAGTCTGATTACATAAGAGTTTTGCTTGTAGTTCAACTCTGAGTTACCTCCACCAGTACTAACATCTGATTGTCTTGGAAGATATTTGTTTAGGAAAAATCCAGTATCTTGGTAAGCTGGAATGTAATCTGCTTTACCTGCTGCTTTTAATGCTTTTAAATCCAAAATTGTAGCATCTTTACGAGGATCCCCTTGCATTGCATCATATAATTTTTGAGTTGCAACGTTGAAAGCCCATCCTGCTGGAAGATCTGGTGCGTCAGATCCTTTTGGTCTCGAGTATCCTCTTGGTCCAACCATAATGTTTAAAGAGTTTCCTTCATCTTTACCTTGTCCCCAAAAAGTCCAGTCTGAGTTACCAGCACTACTATGAGATACTTCGATTAATGACTCTTTGTTGAATTTGTTAGATGTTACCCATAAATCGCTAAAATCATCCAATAATTTATTGCCGTATTGATTTACCTCTCCTGGAGTACCATTTACTTCTGCTAAAACAGCTGCTGCTTCTGCTTTTTTACCTTCAAACAAAAATACTTTTCCTAAAAGCGCCTGAGCTGCTCCTTTGTTAAATCTTCCTGATTCAGTATCTGCAGCCACAGTATTTGGCAAATCTGCAATAGCTTCTGTTAAATCTTTTTCGATTTGAGCATAAATTACCTCTGGTGCAACTTGTTCAGGATTGTAGATCGTTTCTGTAGTTAACGGCTCTAAAACTAAAGCAAGGTTTTTGAACATTCTTACTAAATTGAAATAGTAAAATGCGCGTAATGTTTTAGCTTCTGCAGCAAATCTCTTTCTAACTCCTTCATTCATATTAGCTGCAGGCAATTTAAATAACAAAAGATTTGCTCTAGAAATACCTTGGTAATGATCGTTCCAGTAACTTGCTGGAATGGTAATTGAAGAAAGTGAGTGTGTAGAGAAATTTTGAATTCCTGTTCCATCTGTAGAACTACCTCCTCCAGCATAAAAATCATCAGAACCAGCATTTAGCATTGCTACTAAGTTTTCAAAACCTCCTGTGTTTTTTCTCAATGGATCGTAAACTCCTACTAAAGCGGCATAACATTGCTGTTCATTAGAAAAATACGTACTTGTGTCAAATTTTCCTTCAGGATTAGTGGTCACAAAATCTTCAGAGCAAGACCCTAAAACAGCCATTGCCACTGCCACATATATATATTTAAATTTTATCGTTTTCATGATTCTTTTATTTTTTAAAATTGAACGTTAACTCCAAACAAAATAGATCTTGCTTGTGGGTAAACCCCTTTGTCTATACCAAAAACTTGGCCTCCAATTTCTGGATCAAATCCAGTGTATTTTGTAAAAGTGATTAAGTTCTCTCCTGTTATGTAAAAACGGAATTTATCTGCTCCAATTTTAGATGACAAACTAACTGGCATTGTGTATCCAAGAGTTACCACTTTTAAACGGAAATAAGCTCCGTCTTCCAAGTAAAAATCTGACATGTTAGTGTAGTTTTTATTTGGGTCATTATTTGTCAATCTTGGGTAATCGTTTGAAGTTCCTTCTCCAACCCAACGCTCTAAAGCTTTAGTCTGGTAGTTTGCATTCAATACATCTAATCTTCTTAAACCTTGGAAAATTTTGCTTCCAGCAGCTCCTTGAGTAAATGCCATAAAGTCGAAGTTTTTGTAGTCTAAGTTTACTGTGAAACCAAAAGTATATTTAGGAATATTTGTTCCTAAGAATTGTTTGTCATCCTCAGTAATAGCTCCATCACCATTAGAATCTACCCAACGGAAATCTCCTGGTCTTGCATTTGGTTGAATTAAACCTCCGTTTGCATTTTTGTATGCTGTAACTTCAGCTTCATTTTGGAAAATTCCAGCTGTTTTAAATCCGTAGAATTCGTTAAATGAATGTCCAACTTGTGTTCTCGTTACAGGTCCCATAGATTGAAAAGAAGCATCTCCAACAATGAAATTAGTAGATGATCCTACATAAGTAATTTCGTTTTTCAAGTAAGCAAAGTTGGCATTAACCCCTAAATTGAAGTCTCCAAGTCTTTTCTTATAACCTAATTCAGCCTCAAAACCACTATTGTCCATATCTGCAATGTTAGCAGAAGGTGCATCAGTTGCTCCAACATATCCAGGAATTACGATGTTTCTTAAAATTCCTTTTGTTGATTTTTTGTAATAATCAAGTGTAAGAGAAAAATCATTGAATAGTTTTGCATCAAGACCTACCGTAGTTTGAGATGTTTCTTCCCATCCTAAGTTTGCATTTGGCAAAGTAGAGTTTCCGTATCCAGTTGTGATACTTCCAGAATTTCCAATTGTGTAATTGTATCCTCCAACAACTGTAGCTCTATATTTAAAGTCTTCAATGTTATCATTACCTACAACTCCATAACCTCCACGGAATTTTAAAGTGTTTACCACATTGTTTTCTTTCCAGAAACCTTCTTTAGAAACTACCCATCCTAAAGAGAATGAAGGGAAAACTCCAAATTTATTGTTTTCACCAAAACGAGTTGATCCATCACGACGAACGATTCCTGTGAAAAGATATTTCTCCATGTAATCGTAATTAGCACGCAAGAACAATGAAGCCAATTTGTGTTCTACTTTATCGCTTGTTCTTGTTGTTCTATCAGCTTGAGGAATATCAAAATTCCAAGAAGCATCTTTATAGCTTGTAATTGGAAGACCGAACATTGTTGTCCCGATAGTGCTACCGATGTTTTCTACATAAGCACCTTGTCCAGCTAAAACACTTACATTATGATCTCCGAATTTGTTAGCATAAGACAACGTATTTTCTAAAGTCCAAGAAAGTGCCTTTTCGTTGTTTTGGTTGTAGTTATTTCTATCCGCTTTCATGTTTGGATTTAAGAAGTTAACCGGAGTAAACATCTCATTCCCCCAGTAAGCTAACTTACCACCAAGTGTTGTTCTAAATTTTAAATGACTAGTGATGTTAGCCTCTAAATAAGCATTACCAACAAAGTCGTCTGACCAATCAAATCCTCCTAATCTAGTTTGCGTATATGCTAGAGGGTTTGTCATCTCTTGTTGTACTAAAGAAGAAATTCCGTAAGGATTTCCATATGCATCTCTAACAACATTTGGGTTTGTGTAGTAACCTGAGTTTGCAACAGCAGGATCAGTAACCACTAGCGGAGTAAGCGGATCTAAGTTAACAGCAGAACTTAAAGGTCCTCCGAACTCACTGTTTACGTTACCAATTCCTTTCGTTTTTTGGCGTGTGTATCCAAAAGTCTGTCCGAAAGTAAAGTAATCAGAAATTTTGTGCGTAGAATTTAATCTAAAGTTTTTCTTTGTATAGTTAGAAATATCTGTAGCAACGATACCTTCCTGATCTTGAATTCCGAAAGAAGCGTAGAAAGTAGATTTTTCGCTACCTCCACTAATACTTAATTCGTGCGTGTATCTGAAAGCCGAATCATTAAAGATTGCATCTTGCCAATCTGTACCTTTTCCGAAAGAAGCTGGATTTGCATATTTAATAGCACCACCATCATTCAAAGATTTTTCATTCATAATAGTTGCATACTGAGTAGCATTCAACATATCTAATCTTTTCGCTGGAGCAGAAATACCTGCAAAACCATTGTAGTTTACAGAGATTTTTCCAGATTTTCCTTTTTTAGTAGTAACTAAAATAACTCCAGTTGCCGCACGAGTACCATAAATTGCAGCAGAAGCAGCATCTTTTAATACTTCAATAGATTCAATATCAGATTGATTGATAAAACCAATTGCACCGGCATCAACAGCAATTCCGTCCACTACCCATAAAGGATCATTTCCACCTTCTCTAAAGGTAGTGATACCTCTTACACGAACTTTAGACGCTGCACCAGGACTTCCAGAAGTAGCTGCAACAGAAACCCCTGCTACTCTACCTTGTAAAGACTGTTCAACTCGTCCGTTTGGTACTTTTTCAAGATCAGCTGCTTTTACACTAGAAATAGCTCCAGTGACAACAGATTTCTTTTGAGTACCATATCCGACAACTACAACCTCATTTAAAGATTGTGATTCTGGTTTTAATTGAATAGTAAGTTTTGTTCTTCCGTTTACAGCTTCTGTTACTGTAGCGTAACCAATAAACGTAATTGTTAATGATCCGTTTGAAGGTGCCTGAATCTGGAACTTTCCGTCAAAGTCTGACGCAGTAGATTTAGTCGTACCTTTTAATAAAACTGTTGCGCCTGGAACAGGCAAACCATTTTCATCATTAATTATTCCATTTACTGTGACATCCTGAGCCACAGCTATAACCGAGAATAACAAAGATGAAATACAAAAAACAAGTAATTTTGTTAATTTCATTTTTCTAAAAATTTTGGTTAATTAATTAGTAATTTGATGCAATACTAAAACTAAATTTTCACTTTTCATATGCAAAAGTCATTACAAAAACACATCAAAAAGTAAAAAATAATATTATAAAAACACATCAAAAAAAACATAATTAATTGATTATTATCTATTTAATAAAACAAAAAATAGTACTAATAAAAAGTTAATATTTAAAAATAACACTACATCATATTTTTTATACTAACAAGTGATTAAAATTATCAAAACTACAACGTGGTAGTGGCTACTATTACTTTGTAAATAGCTAGAATATAAACAATTACGCGTCATTGAGAATCAATTTTTATAAAACTAAAAAAACAGAGAATATCATTTTTTTACCCTACTTTTTTTACATTATCTATAATTATTTTAATTATCAGAAAAAACCTATTTTGTAATATTTTACAAGAAATTACTTTGTTTTTGCTTGTTTTAACAGTGGAAAATTGAAAAAATTTAACCTTCAAAAGTTGAAAAAACTACATTTTAATGAAAAGTGAGGAAATTGACATCTTTATATTTAGATCTATAATATTAATTATCTATGTTATCACGCGTTTAAAGCATGAAATAATAAAATTCCAAGAGAAAGATACTTTTAGGCTTTAAATCGATCAGAAATATTTTGATTCAGTTATAACCTGATATCCTAGCGACTGAAAAAAATTAATGAATAGTAGCCTAAATCGAGTAAAGAAAGATGCTTTCTATCGGGTTCAATTTCATTTTAATAATTATTTTCATTGATAGTACATAAGAAATAATTCAGACAATTAGAACAAAAAAATAGCCCATAATCGAAATTATGGGCTACACCAGGCAATAAACTTAACTTAAACTAACCATAGTTTAAATCTTAAAAAATGCTTTATTGTAAAAACAAAGCATAAAATGTTTGAAATTCGAAAAAGGAATGTTTTAATCTTCCTTTTTCGAAATAACTAACACAAAATATTTTATTCAGGTTTAAAAATGAATGTCCAACCTGTTTTGTTTGCATCACTATTGCTTAAATGAAGAACCAGCCTAGTTTCAGTAAGCTCAATTACCTCATATATGCCATCTGCATTACCTGCTTCATATCCTAACATTTTGGAATTGAAAATAGTCAAGAGTTTATTTTTAATATCTAACTTAAATTTCCCTATTGTAGGTGTGGCTGTTTTTGTTTCATAATGTTTGTAATTTGCATCTTTATCTAGATCAAAATGCATTTTTCCATCAACATCTACAGGCACTTTATCTCCAGAGCCACCAGCATTCCACCAAGGCACATCCCACTTATCCTTACCTCCATTAGCTATATCTGGAGACATATACCACCAAAGTCCACCATCTCCTCCAACACCATCGAAGACCCATGTTTTACCCACAGTTGTATTTTCACTTACTAAATCGTACCAGTCTTGATCTAAACGCGTATCAATCCTGTCAATTTGCACATCAATAGTCTTTGTGAAAAACGTGACCCCTAAAGTTCCAACAAAAGTAAAAGTTGACTTACCCGGAATTGGGTAAACAATGGTTACTTCATTTGTCAAAGCTTTATCTAAACCATAGTCCCAATAGCCTGTAACTCCAGGTGTATTCATACTAAGGGTAATTTTATTACCTCCTGGAGGAGATTGTGTAGCTACTAATTCAACTCCTGCAACATCGGTTGAATCTGATAAATGCTTTTCATCTACAATTGGGTCACATGCTGAAAAAATCAGCATAAAGACAGCAATTAGTAAATATTTTATATTATGAATTTTCATCTTTCTAAATTATTTATAGTTATTAAATATTACCAACCCGGATTTTGATTGTAAACTCCATTTAATAGTCTGATTTCGGTTTCAGGAATCGGAACTAAACCTTTAGTTTCTGTTCTGTATTTAACGCTATAATTAGCAGTTACTCCAGAGTTTCTAACTTGAATTACATCATTAAATGCAGTATCAACATCACCCCAACGAACTAGATCAAACCAGTGTAGTCCTTCGAAAGCTAACTCGTGCAGACGTTCTGCTTTTATATTCTCAAGAGAATATGCAACTGGCCCCAGATGTGCTCTTAATCTTACTGCATTCATACCGTCTGCCGTTTTAGTAATTTCAGAGTGCATTAATAACACATCAGCAAAACGCATCAGAATAAAGTCTTGAGCATGCATCAACTGCATATCTGTAATTGCCCAAGCATACATCTGAACAAACATACCAACATTTGATCCTTTACCATTATCGTGCTGTAATGAAACATATTTTTTATTAAAATAACCTGTCTCATGATCTCCTTTATCTGCTGCATAACTACCTGTTCCTTGATCGGCTTTACCTACTTCAAGTATAGATCCTCTTTTTCTTGGGTCGGCATCATCCCATCCTGTATATAGTTTTGGGTTTACAGTACACCATCCCCAACCTTCTCCAAAGGGCGCTAATGAATTACCGCGTAAAGAATTAAATAGAGCAAGTCTGTTAGTATAACTTTGACCATTTGTCCAATCCCAGTTACCAAAAGAGTATCTCTGCATAAACATTGTTTCAAAGTTCCCTGTTCCAAATGTTGGTGTAATACCGTCTTGACCTACCCATGACAAACCTTCTGTTGCAGCCCAAGGTAATACGTTATCATTTTTTGCACTTTTATTTACATAAGAATATGGCCAAAGATTTCTAAAATCAGATGCTAGCTTATAACCGCTATTATTGATACAATCATCTAAATAGGCCGCAACTTGAGTTCCTGTCAAAGAACCGCCTCCGGCAAGAGGTAAATCTGTAGTTGCTTGCTTTTCAATATTGCTCATGTATCCGGTGTAAAATAAAAATACACGGCCCATATATGCTTCGGCAACCCATTTATTAGCATGACCATATCGTGCAGTTGGAATACTTGTAAAAGGTGTAGAAGGCATAGTTTCAATAGCCAATTTTAAATCAGCTGCTATTTGTGCAAATGTCTCACTATAAGTTGATCTTGCAACTAGTCTGTCTCCATCATATTTTGTAATCAATGGTACTCCTCCGAAGAATTTAGCTAATCTGAAATAGAAAAAGGCTCTCATAAACAACGCTTCTCCAAGCGCTTGTTTTTTAAACTCTTCAGCTTCTTGCGGTGTATTAAAATGCTTAGAAAAATCTGCTGTTGGTACTTTTTCGATAATAGCATTTGCTCTCGAGATTCCATTATACGATTGTCTCCACATATCACGATAAGTATCTTCAGCAGGATCTTCAAAATTATCTACCCATTTTGCAGATTTATCATCAGGACCTCCTCCACCTAACATCATATTATCCATTAGGTTGGCGGCAACTTGTTCTTCACTGTGCACATTAGGCGTATAGATCGCGTTGTAAATTCCTGCCATTGCTTCGTTTATATCAGTAGGAGTCTTATAAAAATTATCCAAACTCTTTTCTGAAAGGTTCTCCGTATCCAGTTCATCGCTACAGCCGTACACTGCAAAAATTGCTGAAATTGCTATTATATATCTTAGTTTTTTCATTGTCAATGTTTTAATATTAAAAATCTGCACTTAATCCAAACATTACTGTTCTAGATTGTGGATATAAACCTAAATCTACTCCTGAAGCCCACGGAGCCGTTGTATTATCTCCTGACCAACGAACCTCTGGATCCATACCATCATATTTTGTAAATGTGTATAAGTTATTTACAGCAACATAGAATTTAAGATTCGAGATAAACTTAATATCTTTTAGTAATTCATTAAAATTATAACCTACAGTTAAATTGTTAATTCTCAAATAATCAGCATTATGCATATAAATATCCGAGATGTAATTTGTATTTCTATTTGACACAGAACTCAAACGAGGCATTCTATTTGAAGTTCCTTCTCCGTGCCAGCGGTCAAAAACATCTGAAGTATAATTTTGTTTTGGGCTATCAGCAAATGATCTGTATGATTGCATTACCTGCATTCCGTATTTACCTGCCAGTGTTGAGTTTAGGTAAACATTTTTGTATTCAAAGTTTAACTGAATACCTAATTGGAAGTTTGCATTTGGGTCTCCTAAAATCACTTTATCTTTCTCATCAATAACTCCATCGTTATTTTGGTCTACAAATCGAACATCTCCAGGACGTTGATCACCAAAATATGGTAAACCTTCTGGGCCTACATATTCATTAACTTCTTGTTGATTTTGCAAAATTCCTGCTGTTTTAAAACCATAGAAAGCTCCAATTGGGTAACCTACTTGCGCTCTAGAAATTTCAGATGTTCCTTGCGACAATACGTGAGCAGGTCCGTTAATTATACCATTACCATTGTCAATTCTAGTAATTTCATTTTTATTAAATGCACCACTTACGGTTACGCCATATTTAAAATCTCCTACTTTATCTTTCCAAGACAAGGAAACTTCAAAACCTTTATTTTCGATATCTCCTGCATTTTTGTAAGGATCATCAGCACCAGCAGTTCCTGGCAATTGCGCTTTAACTAGCCAGTCTCTCGTTGTTTTCTTATACCAATCAAATGTTAGCCCTAATCTTGAATTGAAAAAACTAGCATCTAATCCTAAATCTAGCTGTTCAGATGTTTCCCAACTAACCTCTGGATTTGGTACTGACGCAGGATATGCTGTCTGCCCAGAAACTGGCTTAGTGTCTCCAAAAAAGTAACCAGGAAAAGCATATTTAATACTAGATGTATAATAGAAAGCATAATCTGTATATTGGTTACCATTTTGTCCCCAGCTTGCTCTTAACTTCAAGAAATCAAGGTATTTTGAAGTGCTGGCCATGAAATCTTCTTTTGTAATAACCCATCCAGCAGCCACAGAAGGGAAATTTCCATACTGATATCCCTCAGCAAAATTGGAAGATCCGTCACGTCGTATTACAGCAGAAAGAAGGTATTTTTCTTTATAATCATACTGTGCACGAGCAAAATAAGACATAATTGCACCTCCACCAGCTGCTTTGTCAAAGCCTGTCGTATTAATATCTGCAATAGATCCAGGGCTTTTTGTATTGTTTAAATAAGCATATTTTGGATCATTTGGAAACGACAAACCATTTCTAGAACCATAAACATCATTTTCAACGATTCTTTCCCATAACTCTGTACCGATCACAGCGTTAATATTATGATTTCCAATTTGCTTTTGATATGCTAGGGTGTTGGTCCAAGTTGAGTTTGCGCCAAAGTACTGAGACTGTGTCGCACCGTCAATTGGATCATTGTAAAGCACTCCTAAATGGTATGTTGGGTTCATCGTTCTATTGTAACCAAACCATGAATCAATTCCGTAAACCGTTTTAAATCTTAGGTTAGAAATTGGTTCAATCTCTAAAAACACATTACCGATAATTTTATGATCTTTTGGATAGTTGTAATTACTTCTGTAATACATAACCGCCAGCGGATTTGTCTGGTTTGGAGACAGCAAGTCTAACGTTGGAGTGAATCCGTATTCATTAATATTTCTGTCAATTGCTGTTTGCCAATATGCAGGCTGTAATGGGTTTTGCGTCAAAGCATTGTGCAAATCATTCCCATAGATATTACCGTTAGAAATGTCACGTTTTTGAATATTTGTATACGTTAAATTTTCTCCAATAGTAATGATATTATGACTGTCATTCTTTTTCAAAACCATTTGCGTATTCAATCTGGTAGTTAATCTTTTAAATCCGGCATCTACAATGTTACCGCCTAAAATACCGTCTTGATCGAAATACGAAACTCCAAATGAGTATGTAATATCTTCACTTCCTCCTGTGATATTAATAGAATGATTTACTATAGGGGCATCTTTTTTAGACATTTCATCTATCCAATTAGTACCTGTCCATCCTTTTTGAAGTTTATCCCAAATTTCATTTCCAAGCTGTGTTCCCGCACCAGGATAATTACGATCTAACCATTCATTACTAGTTATCATAGTTTTCCAATCGTTTGGCGCAAGCCCATCGTTAATTCTTCCTTCATCTTGGATGTACATGTATTCTTGTGCATTTAAAGGATCGAGATTTTTGTAGATGTTTTGAATTCCAAAATAAGTATCATACGAAATTCTAGCTGGTCTTCCTTTACGTCCTTTCACAGTAGTAACCAAAACAACTCCATTTGCTGCTCTAGAGCCATAGATTGCTGCAGAAGCCGCATCTTTAAGAACATCAATAGATTCGATATCTGAAGGGCTCAAATAATCTATGTCTCCAACAGTAACACCGTCTACAACATACAACGGATTAGAATTTCCAATTGTACCAATACCACGGATAACAACTTTAGTACCAGCTCCCGGTGTACCACTATTTCTGGTAATACTAATACCTGGCGCAATACCTTGAAGAGCCTCCATTGCCGATCCAGTGTTCAGTTCTTGTAGTGTTTCTCCTTTTAAGTTTGTAGAAGCACCCGTAATTAAAGCTTTCTTTTGTGTACCATAACCGATGACTACAACTTCATTTAAGCTTTGAGATACCGCTTTCATTGCAATAGTAAGCTTGGTTCTGCCACTTACTGCCTCATTAACAGTTTCAAAACCAACGAAACTAATAGTTAATGTTGCGTTGGAGGGAGCACTGATCTGAAATTTACCATCAAAGTCAGAAGCAGTTGCTTTGGTTGTTCCCTTTACTAAAACCGTCGCACCTGGGACGGGTAATCCACTTTCGTCATTAATGCTTCCATTTATTGTTACATCCTGAGCCAATGCAACAACTGAAAACAGTAAAGACGAAACACAAAAAATAAATAATTTTGTCAATTTCATTTTTCTAAAAATTTTGGTTAATTAATTAGTAATTTAATGCAATGATAATGTTAAATCTGAAAGAATTCATATTAAAATTCTTTACAAAAACACTTCAAACTAAATATTAACACACTACAAAAACACAACATTTATTTTTTAATTTATTAATTTACTGTATTTTAGCTTTTAGAAAATTTTGTTATAAAAATGTTAATTAAAAAAAACGTATATTACATTGATATAACATCAACTATTACGTTATAATTTAAAAAAAATTCAAAAAACGCGATTTATTCTAATTGATAAATCAACATTATAAAATCAAAATAAATCATTTATAATAAAAATATATTTAAAATTTTATGAAATCCATAGTTAGGTCTTTTACATTAATTTTATTATTTTTCTTACAAATAAAAGGTTATTCTCAAGTAAAAAACATTGGAATTCCTGATATCAAAAATTATAAAAGATCAGAATATAAAGGTGGAACTCAAAACTGGAGCATTGATCAGGATAAAAACGGAAATATTTATTTTGCAAATAATAGCGGTTTAATCCAATTTGATGGTTCAAATTGGCATAAATATTCTTTACCAAACAAATCTGAAATAAGAAGTTTAAAGATTGACGCTTCAGGAAGAATATTTGTTGGCGGAAATAACGAATTTGGATACTTTAAAAATGATGAAAAGGGAATATTAAAATATCACTCGCTATATAATCTTTTAAGCCCAATAGAAAAAGAAAATATCAATCTAATATGGAGAATTCACATTTTTAATGGTGAAGTTATCTTTCAGTCCTTTAGTAAAGTATTTTTTCTAAAAAATGAAAAAGTTACGACACTTACTGCTCCGCACAAATTTCAGTTTTCATTTTTAGTAAACAATCGTTTGTATTTTCAGGATAAAACGTTGGGAGTGCTTGAATATAAAAACAGAAAACTTACAGCAATAAAAGGAACTACTGTTTTTAATGATAAAGAAATTTGGTCTCTTTTTCCGTTATCAAATAACAAATTATTGTATGCAACTTTAGAAAAAGGTCTTTATGTTTCAGAGAATGGCATTATAAAACCTTGGACAACAGAAGCTAATGAATTCATTAAGAAGAATACTTCTTTGGGCGGATCAATCATTAAAAACAAATTTATAATACTTAATTCTGTATTAGATGGCGCAATTATTTGTGATTTGAACGGAAAAATAATTCAGCATTTAAATCGACAAAAGGGAATTCAAAACAACACAATATTAGCTTCATTTGTAGACAATAAAAACAATATTTGGCTTGGATTAGATAACGGTATTACCTTTATAAATGAAAATTCTCCCTTCTCTTATTTTGACTACAGCTATAATATAGGTACTGTATACGCCTCTACGATGTACAATGGAAATCTATATGTAGCCACAAATCAAGGACTATTTTATCACCCTTGGGGAGGCTCTTTTAAAGACAGTCCGTTTACAAGAGTTGAAGGGACAATTTCGCAGGTTTGGAACATTCAAGTTTTAAACAATGTATTAATATGTGCCAGTAATAGTGGTGCCTTGATTATTGAAAACAATAGAGTATCTAAAATACTTGACAATAAAGGTTATTTCGGATTTAAAAAAATACCGGATCACGAAAATTATATAATCGGAGAAAGTTACAACGGATTTTCAGTCTTTAAACGATCTGCAACTGGATACGATTATTTGCATCAAGTAAAAGGATTTGATGAAACCACCAATAATTTTTCTGTAGAAATAGACGCGAACTATTTATGGCTAAAGAAAAATCCTTTTTTATATCAAGTGAAGCTGTCAGAAGATTTACAACGATTTGACTTCATAAAAAAACACGTTAACATCTCTGAGAAGTACAAAGGAATAAACAGCCTACAAAACATTAATGGCAAAGTCTATTTTCAGGTAAAAAATCATTTTTACAGATATTCTGTGGAGCAGGAAGCCTTTTTTGAAGATAAAAAAATAACAAGCTTATTCAACGGAATTCCAACTATCAATACTTTAATTGAAGATCCTGCAGGAAATCTTTGGTATGCGTATAACGAATCTCTTGGCGTATTAGTTAAGAACAAAAACGGAACTTTTACAAAGAAACAAGCCATTTTTTCTAACTTGACCGGTAATCTGGTAAACAATTATATTTCGGTAAACACGATAGATCCTCAAAACATTTTTATCGGATTGACAGATCGTTTAGCACATTACAATTCGACGATCCCAAACACTTTTATGACAAAACCAAAAGCTTTTATTGAGAGCTTTTCAAATCCTGGAGACACTATTTTAACTGGCAATTTGTCCAATAAATTAGATTCATACAGTATACCTTATAAGTATAATCGTGTCAAATTTACTTTTGCATCGCCTACATACGAAAATCAAGAAAATGTAACGTATTCTTATAAATTAGAGCCTTTTGAAGAAAATTGGCGTGGCTGGTCGTCATCTGCAATAAAAGAATATACCAATTTGAGGGAAGGTAATTATGTAATGAAATTAAAGGCAAGAAACAGCTATGGCATAGAATCAAATATCACGGAAGTAGAATTTACAGTATCTCCTCCTTGGTACAGACACTTTTTGGCTTATTTATTTTATCTGGTAATCATTTTATTAGGAGCGTATATAATTTCCATTAGAATTAAACTGAAAATTAGAAAAAATAGATACTACGAAACAATCGAACAGAGGAGATTATACTTGGAAAAAGAGTCTAAAATCAGACACGAACAGCATGATTTGGAAAAAGAAATTGAGAAACTGAAGAATGACAAACTTCAAATCAAAATCTTAGCGAAAGATAAGGAACTCGTTAACAATTCTTTACAGGTTGTAAAAAAGAACAAAGTCTTGAATGGAATTATTCATAAACTTAAAGACATCGATACTGGAATTTTAGACGAAACCACCAAAGCAGAATTTACCAAATTACATAAAAGCATTGTAAAAGAAGTAAATACCGATAAAAGCTGGAAGGACTTAGAAAAGCATATCAAAAACGTTCATTTTGAGTTCCTAAAACGCTTAAAAGGGCAATATCCAACTATTTCTCCACGAGAATTGGATTTGTCTACATATTTATTAATGAATATGTCTACAAAGGAAATCGCCGAAATTATGAATATTTCGACTGGTGGAGTTGAATTAGCTCGTTATCGTTTAAGAAAGAAATTAGGCTTAAATAAAAAAGAAAATCTTATTGGATTTTTAATGAGCATATAAAAATAAAGCCATTCGTTTACTGAATGGCTTATTTTTTTATAAAATATAATCTAAAGTTCGCTCTAAGGCCATACCTCTGGAACCTTTTATTAATATCATATTAGAATTAAATTTAAAAGTCTTTAAAAACTCGGCAAAAGTGTCGAATGTTTCAAAAAACTTTACATTTTCATTTGAAACAAGATTGGCATAAAATGATTTTCCGATTAAGAAACATAAAGCCTGTTTTTGATCAGTTAAAGAATCAACAATCACTTTGTGCTCGTAAAGGCTTTCTTCTCCTAACTCGAACATATCTCCAAGAATCATAATTTTATTTTTCTTGTCTAACTGAAGAAAGTTAGCAATTGCGACAGCCATACTGCTTGGGTTGGCATTGTAAGCATCTAAAATAATCTCATTCGAACCTTTTTGCATCATTTGAGATCTATTGTTTGCCGGAATATAGTTCTCAATAGCACTCTTTACATCGCTTTCTTTTACTTCAAAGTATTTTCCAATTGCTGTAGCTGCATTTATATTATTAGCGTTGTAAAGTCCAATTAAATGCGATTCGATTGTAAAATCATTGTAATCAATAGCGACAAAAGGATTTGCTGTAATGTTTTGGATATTTAAATCTGCATTTTCCTTTTTTACGCCAAAAGTAAACGCTTTAATACCCTTTGATCTTTCAATTTGAATTGGATCTTCTAAGTTTACAAAAACAGTTTTCTGGTTTGCCGAAAGATACTCGTACATTTCACTTTTACCGGCAATTACACCTTCAACTCCGCCAAAACCTTCTAAATGCGCTTTTCCAAAATTGGTAATGTAACCAAAATCAGGCTGCGCAATCTGACACAAAAATTCGATTTCTTTTTGATGATTGGCTCCCATTTCGACAATACCGATTTCTGTTTCTTTAGTAAAAGAAAGCAACGTCAATGGCACGCCAATGTGATTATTTAAATTACCGATAGTCGCTTTTGTTTTAAACTTTTTTGACAACACAACATTGATCAATTCTTTTGTTGTGGTTTTTCCGTTGCTGCCCGTTAAAGCGACAATTGGAAGTCCTAAATAAGTTCGGTGAAATTTTGCCAATTCTTGAAGAGCCTGCAGACTGTTCTCTACCAAAATAGTCCTGTCATCAATAAAATAAGATTCGTTATCAATAACAACAAATAAAGCTCCTAGATCTAAGGCTTCTTTAGCAAATGTATTAGCGTCAAAATTCTCTCCTTTAATGGCAAAAAACATTGAATTCTTTTCAATTTTTCTTGTATCAATAGACAGGGAACTGCTCTGTAAAAATAAGTTATGAATGTCTTGAATATTCATTTATAATTTTTTTAATATGTCATAAAAGTAGAAAAAAAACAATAAAAAAATTCCAAATTCCAAACTGAATATTCAGCTTTTGGAATTTGGAATTTTTTATATTTTAATTCCTAAATCTTAGTTTCTAGGAGATTTTCTTTTTTCAGCTTTAGAACCTACTCTAGACATTGCACATCTGAAACCAATGTAATCAGTTGCCATATCTTGTGGGAAGTATCTTCTTTGCGCTGGATCTAACCAGTAAGCTCTATCTCTCCAAGATCCTCCTTTGTAAACTCTTACTTTATCATCGATTAAAGTAGTACGTTTACTAGAATTATCATATTTTCTGATCATTTTTCCTAAACTGTCTGTTGTAACATTGTGTTTAGGAGAGTTGTACATTGCCTGTTCTGCTTTAGATCCAGACTCTGAGTCACCAAAATCAAAATATCTAGAAGATTGTTTATCACCATCTCTGTAGTTGATGTTGTCGCTTGTGCTAAAGTTTTGTCTCAAATAAGTTTCTTGTTCGTCAACTGGTACTTGAGCAATTTCTCCAGGAAGATTTCTTGCAACAACTTTACCGTTACTTAAAGTATCATATTTAATTGTAGCAGTAGAAACAATTTCAAGTTTACCGTCTTTACCGATTTTGTTTTTAGCGTACTGGTTTCCTCTGTAGTAGTTGAAATCGTTTGCTTCATTATCAATAATAGGTCTGTAAACGTCAGCTACCCATTCTGCAACGTTTCCTGCCATATCATAAAGACCGAAATCGTTTGGTGCATAACTTTTTACTTCATTTGTAATATCAGCTCCATCATCTGACCAACCTGCAATTCCACCGTAATCACCGTTTCCTTGTTTAAAGTTAGCCAATTGGTCCCCTTTATTTTTACGCTTGTTAGAACGCGTATAATCTCCAGACCAAGGATATTTCTTTTGTCCTTTATAGATGTTGTATTCTCTTTGTCCAACGTCTGCTGCAGCTGCGTACTCCCATTCTGCTTCAGTTGGAAGTCTGTACTCTGGCAAAATAACACCAGACGAACGCTGAGCGTAAACGTTTTTCTCTTCAGGAACTACACCGTCTTTACCAGCTTTTGGTCTTCTTCCGTTAGGGCTTTTCTTTAACACTAACTCTTCGTTTCCTCCATAAGTTGTAGATGGAGACGCAACGTAAGCTTCAGTATTAAATAAACTTTCAGCACTTACATCATTTGTTTTAGCGCCTTTTTTAAGATAACCATTTTTTTCTAAAACAGCCTCGTTTACACGGTCTGTTCTCCATTTACTAAATTCAACTGCTTGAATCCAGTTCACACCAACTACAGGATAGTTAGCATAAGATGGGTGTCTTAAATAGTTATTAGTCATCGTTTCGTTGTATCCTAAACGATTTCTCCACACTAATGTATCAGGAGATGCTCCTTCGTAAATGTTTTTGTAATTTTCTTCTGTTGGCGGGAAAACTTTCTTTAACCACTCAAGGTATTCTAAGTACATACCGTTCGTAACTTCGGTTTCATCCATATAGAATGATTGAACGTGTTGTTGAGTCGGCGTGTTATTCCAATCATGCATAACATCATCCTGTACTTTACCCATAGTAAACGTACCTCCTTCAACAAAAACCAAACCAGGACCAGCCTGTTGTTTTTTACCTGCATTTCTGGCAGCAGTTCCATTCTGACTATCTACATCCCAACCAGTAGCTCTAGAAGCATGGCTCGAACTCGATTTTTTGCTACAACTAGCCGTGCCCAACATCAATACCATTGACATCATTAACTGCAAGACTACAATTTTGTTTACTTTCATACTCATTCTTAGGTGATAAATTTAGGTGCTGCAATATAATAATTAACATTTAATTGGCAACATCTGTTCTCATAATTTTATTTAGCTGTTTTTTACCAGAAAATAACCTTTAGTTACGAACGCAAAAATATACTTTTTATTATTACTATAACATGAAATACTATATTTTTACTTACTAATTATTTTTTAATTAAATTTCGCTTTTTAAACTCATGAAACAAGTAATACTTATCTTTCTTTTCCTCTTTCCAATTCTCTCATTTTCTCAGATAAATGGGGCTGTAACGATAGATTGGCAAAACAAAAAAGAGATAATTTATGGCGAAAATAAAATCACAATTCCGTACTTCACAGGAAGCAGTTTTCGCTTTGACATTACAAAAAAAAGCATAACATTTCTTCAAAATCTAAATCAATCGAACGTTTCAAACAGCAGTTCAGTACAAATTAGCAACATTATTTACGAAGCAATTTCAAGAGCCGATTTAGGAGATTTAACACCTGAAAACATCTCTGAAAAGCCAAATGAACAACTAATAGTGACCAACGCAAGAGATATTAGGTATTCTTTTATTTCTTTATCACCAATAATTAAGGAAGGAAACAGCTACAAACGCATAAAATCTTTTTCTTACTATATTAGCAATTCAAACGCACGAACTTCGGCTACTTCTTCTTTTCAAAAAGCTGCAGCAATTTCAAATTCTGTTTTGGCTTCTGGAGACTGGTATCGATTTTACATCGAGAAATCAGGAGTTTACAGAATAGACCGAGCTTTTTTACAAAGCTTAGGATTTGATGCTTCTAAAGTTGATCCGAGAAAAATAAAAATATACGGAAATGGCGGAAGAATGCTCCCTCTTGCCAATAGCGCTTATTATCCGAACGATTTAACAGAAAATGCGATACAAATTGCAGGTGAAAATGACGGCATTTTTAACAATGAAGATTACATTCTTTTTTATGCTGAAGGAACTGATACTTGGAATTCAGAAAGCCAAACCAATTTAAATTTATACGATAATAAGTCCTATTATTATATAACAGCTTCTGGAGGTGACGGAAAGAGAATTCAAAACTTAAATCAGCCTGCAGGAAACAGTCCTTTAGAGCTGAATACGTTTGATGACTATCAGTATCACGAAATCGACCAAACTAATATTGTGCATCTTGGCCGCCAATGGCTCGGAGAATCGTTTGATATCAATCAAGAGCAAGAATTTTCATTTAGCTTTCCCAACCTTGACACTACTGTTCCCGTAAAAATAGAAGTCAGTGCGGCATCAGCTTCTTTAACCTCTACTTCATTTGCTATTACAGCCAACGGACAAAATGCAGGCTCGATAAGTTTTCCGCCTTTAATTTCGAATTCAGACACTAAATATACTACAGGAAAACTGCCTTCAAACGCCCAATTTACCGGAACAGATAATATCAAAATAAAACTTACCTATAATAATAATGGTGTACCTGGGTCAAAAGGGTATTTGGATTATATCAATTTAATTGCAAAACGAAAACTTTTAGGAACAGGCAAACAATTTCACTTTCAATACAACGCGGCTGGCTCTACAGCAGGAATTGTCAATTACACAATAAGCAACGCTTCAAAAATAACGCAGATTTGGGATGTTACAGACTTATATAATGTATCTAAAGTCGAAAATGCCAATCAAGCCTCTTTTAGCTTTAAAGCTAATTTAGGAGAAATTAGAAAATATATTGCAGTTGATGCTTCCGATTATTATACTCCGTTAAAGGAAAATCAGTCGAAAATTGCCAATCAAAATTTAAAAGGAACAATTTTTAGAAACAATCAAAGCGCTTTTCAGGATATTGATTATGTCATCGTAACTCCAAAATCCTTAGCTTCTCAAGCGGAAAGATTGGCGAGTTTTCATAGAACAAATTCGAATTTGAATGTCAAGGTTATTTCTTTAGAAAACATCTATCAAGAATTTTCTTCTGGCAAACAAGATATAGCCGCGATTAGAAATTGCGTGAAGTACATTTACGACAATGCATCCTCTTCAGACAAAAGAGTACGTTACTTAAATTTGTTTGGAGACGCTTCTTTTGATTATAAAGACCGAATTTCGAACAACACTAATATTGTACCTATATATCAATCTCTAATAAGCAATACTGTTGGCGAAGCTTCATTTGCTTCAGATGATTTTTACGGACTGATGGATTCTAACGAAGGTGTTATTATTCCTTCTCTTGCAGGAAGTGATATAGCTATCGGAAGAATGTTAGTTTCAGACAATGCGCAAGCACAGGAAATGGTCAACAAAGTATTAGAATATAATGACAAAAAATCCTATGGGAACTGGCGAAATAATGTGGTTTTAATTAGTGATGATTCTGATAAAGCTGGCGACCAGACCTTACAAGCAAATCAAAATGCGCTTGCAGATCAAATTGCTACTGAAAAACCTTTTTTAAATATTGACAAAATATTTTTAGACGCCTACACGCAGGAAGCTTCTGCTGGAGGATCGCGATATCCTAAAGCTAGAACGGACTTTTTTAATGCTTTTGAAAAAGGTGCTCTAATATTCAACTATTTAGGACACGGCGGAGAAGACGGACTAGCAAGCGAAAGAATTTGGGAGAAATCAGACGGACAAAATCTTACCAACCAATATAAGTATCCTTTATTCATTACTATCACTTGCGAATTTTCTCGTTTTGACGATCCTACAAGGCCAACTGCCGGCGAATATGTTTTCTGGAATCCGAAAGGCGGTGCTATTTCAATGCTGACTACAATTCGCGAAATCGGGCAGACTAATGCTGAAGAATTCAATAAAACACTTAGCAAAAACCTTCTTTCATACGGCTCAAATCAGTACAATAGTATCGCTGAATCTTTACGAATATCCAAAAACGAAAATCCAAGCTCTGCCAGCAATGTTGTCTTTTATTTAGGAGATCCTGCTTTAATGCTTGCAATTCCTAAACCTCGAATTAATTTAACGAAAGTAAACGATATTGTGATTTCACAACAAATTCCTGATTTAAAATCGCTGTCAAAAATTAAAATTTCAGGAGAAATCACAGACGAAAACAACACACTTTTAAGTAATTACAATGGAGAACTAGCGACTGCTATTTTCGATAAATTAATTACAAATACTACTTTAAACAACGATGGTTTTAGTCCTCCAATGCAATTTAAAACTCTCGGAGAAACCATTTTTAGAGGGAATGCATCTGTTACAAATGGGCAATTCGAATTTAGCTTTGTCGTTCCTAGAGATATTAGAATTCCTGTTGACAATGGCCGAATTAGTTTTTATTCAAAGAAAAATGAATCTTTAGAAAACCAAACGGGTTACAATAACATTATTAAAATAGGAGGAATTAACGAAAATGCACCTCAAGACAATATAAGTCCAAAAGTGAAGTTATATATGAACGATGAAACTTTTGTATCTGGAGGAATTACAAATGAATCGCCATTTCTTTTGGCCTTTTTAGAAGATGAAAATGGAATTAATACAGCAAGTGGAATCGGGCATGATATTGTCGCTGTTTTAGACGGAGATGTAAGTAATCCTTATATTTTGAATGATTATTACCAAACAAAATTAGACGATTACACCAACGGAAATTTACGTTTTCCTTTTCGAAATTTAGCTCCTGGATTACACACTATCAGCTTTACCGCTTGGGATGTTTACAACAATCCTGTGACGAGCGAAATTCAATTTACAGTTGTAGGAGACGATTCCTTGACATTATCACACGTTCTTAATTATCCAAATCCATTTTCGACTTATACACAATTCTGGTTTTCGCACAACAGACCTTACGAACCATTAGATGTACAAGTGCAGGTAATGACCATTACAGGAAAGGTAGTCTGGACAAAAAATCAAACTGTTACAACGGAAGGATTTTTATCTAGAGAAATAACATGGGACGGAAGAGATGATTTTGGTGACAGAATCGGAAAAGGAGTGTATATTTACAAACTGACTGTAAAATCTAATTTAACAAATAAAAAAGCAGAAAAATACGAAAAGCTTGTTATCTTATAATTCCTATAATATTATATATTTGCACCACCAAAAACACTTGTCCCATAAATGAAAAAACTATCACTCTTATTAATTTGTATTTTTAGCATTTACAATTCAAAGGCTCAGGAATCTAGACCTATTGTTACTGGAGTACCTTTTTTATTAGTCGCTGCTGATGCTAGAGCAGCAGGTTTGGCAGATCAAGGTGTCGCCACTTCTGCAGACGTTTTCTCACAACAATGGAACCCTGCTAAGTATGCATTTTCTGAAGATGCACAAGGTCTTTCTATCAGTTACACTCCTTATTTAACAGATCTTGCCAATGATATTTCATTAGGCCAGCTTACGTATTACAACAAAATCAACGAACGAAGTGCCTTTGCGGGAAGCTTTCGTTATTTTGGTTTTGGAGGAATCGAATTAAGATATACTGGAGATCCAAATGAAGCTGTTCGAGAAGTAAATCCAAACGAATTTGCTTTGGACGGATCATACTCACTTAAATTAAGCGACAAATTCTCTATGGCAGTTGCGGCACGTTTTATTAGCTCAAACTTAAAAGTTGCTTCTGAAGAAGTGGATGCTACATCGGCAAGTTCATTCGCAGTTGACGTAGCTGCTTTTTATCAATCTGAAGAAATTGCTTATCAGGATTTCAACGGAAGATGGAGAGCTGGTGTCAACCTTCAGAACATGGGACCAAAAATTAGCTACGATAATGACGATGTAAGCACAAACTTCTTACCTGCAAATTTAAGATTAGGAGGAGGATTTGATTTTATCTTTGATGACTACAACAAACTTACTTTAAGCGCCGAGCTTACAAAACTTTTGGTTCCAACGCCTCCAGGAATTGGAACTCCTGTTGATGTAAACGGAGATGGCGATTTTGACGATCCTGAAGACATTTCTCAACAAGAAGCAACAAACATTGGTTATAAAGATTATAACGATATTGGATGGTTTCAAGGAATTTTTAAATCTTTTGGAGATGCGCCAGGCGGATTTAAAGAAGAAATAAAAGAAGTAACCTATAGCGTTGCAGCTGAATATATGTACCAGGATGCTTTTGCAATGCGTTTAGGATACTATCACGAAAGTCCAGAAAAAGGTGCTAAACAATTTTTCTCTTTAGGAGCAGGATTTAAGTACAACATTATGAAAATTGATGTTTCCTACTTATTCTCAGCATCTAAAATAAAAAATCCTTTAGAAAATACACTTCGTTTCTCTTTAACGTTTAACTTTGGAGACAAATACGATAATTATTAAAGAGAAGAATCAAAATAAAACAATTCAAATCCAAATTCCGGCATTTTAGGAATTTGGATTTTTTTTCCCTTAAAAACAGATGAAAGAAATCAATATAACAACTTCATTTACAATATTTGACAATCTAAACGAGCTTCCTGCTGAAATTCAGGATTTGATGAATCAGGCAATTGAGGTTAGAAAAAAAGCCTACGCACCGTATTCAAAGTTTAAAGTTGGCGCCGCTTTACTTTTAGACAACGGAGAAGTTATTTTAGGTTCCAATCAAGAAAATGCCGCTTATCCGTCTGGTCTTTGTGCTGAAAGAACCGCGATTTTTTATGCAGGAAGCACTTATCCAGAGGCAAAAATTCTAAAAATGGCAATTACAGCGGCTTCAGAGACCAACCAAACCACTGCTCCTATTCCACCTTGCGGATCTTGCCGCCAATCGATTGCAGAATACGAAATCAAACAAGATATACCTATCGAAATTTATTTTATGGGAGAAATTGGCGAAGTTTATAAATCGTCATCCTTAAAAAATTTACTCCCGTTGATGTTTGATAAAAAGTTCTTGTAAAAAAAAGCCAAAAAGTAGCGTTTAAATTTTAGTTCTTAAATGTAATGTCTTATTTTTGCATCCCGACCTTTCGGGCGCAAATTTGTGGGAGGAAACTATTTTGCGTTACAGGCACAATAATCGATAACACAAACAACTTTAGCAAAAGAAAGAATTCAGATGAAAGAAGTTACAAAAGAGGTATATTTAAAGTGGTATGAAGACATGCTACTTTGGAGAAAGTTTGAAGACAAACTTGCAGCATTATACATCCAACAAAAAGTTAGAGGTTTTCTACACCTATATAATGGTCAGGAAGCTGTATTAGCGGGTGCTTTGCACGCTATGGATTTGACCAAAGATAAAATGATCACTGCTTACAGAAACCACGTTCAACCAATTGGTATGGGAGTTGATCCTAGAAACGTAATGGCAGAGCTTTTAGGAAAAGCAACAGGAACTTCTAAAGGTATGGGAGGTTCTATGCACATTTTCTCTAAAGAACATGGCTTTTACGGAGGACACGGAATCGTAGGTGCTCAAATTCCTGTGGGAGCTGGTATTGCTTTCGCAGATAAATATTTTAATACTGGCGGTGTTACTATGACTTATTTTGGTGATGGTGCTGCTAGACAAGGTTCTCTTCATGAAGCTTTCAACATGGCTATGTTATGGAAACTTCCAGTTGTATTTATCGTTGAAAATAACGGTTACGCAATGGGAACTTCTGTAGAAAGAACTGCCAACCACACTGACATCTGGAAATTAGGTTTAGGTTACGAAATGCCTTGCGGGCCTGTTGACGGAATGAATCCTGTAAAAGTTGCTGAAGCTATGCACGAAGCTATCGAAAGAGCGCGTCGCGGAGACGGACCAACTTTCCTTGAAATGAAAACGTACCGTTACAGAGGACACTCTATGTCTGATGCACAATTATACCGTTCTAAAGAAGAGGTTGAGGAGTACAAAAAAATCGACCCAATTACTCAAGTTCTTGATGTAATCTTGGATCAAAAATATGCTACACAAGAAGAAATTGATGTAATTGACCAAAGAGTTAAAGACTTAGTTGAAGAGTGTGCGAAATTCGCTGAAGAATCTCCATACCCAGACTTGCAACAATTATACGATGTAGTATACGCACAAGAAGACTATCCATTTACACCTCATAAATTATAAGAATTATGGCAATTAAAGTAACAATGCCTCGTTTGAGCGATACAATGACGGAAGGAACGGTAGCAACTTGGCTTAAAAAAGTAGGCGACAAAGTTAGCGAAGGAGATATCCTTGCTGAAATTGAAACAGACAAAGCAACAATGGAGTTCGAATCTTTTAACGAAGGAACTCTTTTACATATCGGAATTCAAGCTGGAGAAACTGCTCCAGTTGATTCATTATTAGCGATCATCGGTAACGAAGGAGAAGATATTTCTGCTCTTCTTGCTGGTGATGCTCCTGCTGAAGCTCCAAAAGCTGATGCACCAAAAGCAGACGCTCCTGCTGCTGAAGCAAAAACGGAAACTGCTGCTCCTGCGAAAGCTGCAACTGAATTACCAAAAGGTGTTGTAGTTGTAACTATGCCTCGTTTGAGCGATACTATGACTGAAGGTACAGTAGCTACTTGGTTGAAAAAAGTTGGCGATGCTGTTGCAGAAGGCGATATCTTAGCAGAAATTGAAACTGACAAAGCTACTATGGAGTTTGAGTCTTTCAATGCTGGCACATTATTATACATCGGAATTCAAGAAGGAAACACTGCTCCTGTTGACAGCTTACTAGCTATCATCGGACCTGCAGGAACTGACGTTTCTGGAATTGCTGAAAACTATACTGCCGGAGGTGCTGCAACTGCAAGCGCTCCTGCTGCTGAAGAAACAAAAGCTGCTCCAACTGCTGAAAAAGCACCTGAAGCTGCTGCTGAAACTTCAAACGGAGGAAGAATTTTAGCTTCACCATTAGCTAAGAAAATCGCTTCTGACAAAGGAATCCAATTGTCTCAAGTTAAAGGTTCTGGAGAAAACGGACGTATCGTAAAAAGCGATATCGAAAACTTTACTCCATCTGCTCAAGCACAAACTGCCGCTTCTGCACCTGCTGCTAAACAAGAAGCATCTGCTCCTGCTGCTCCAAAAGTATTCGTTCCTGCTGGAGAAGTTTACACAGAAGAGATCAAAAACTCTCAAATGCGTAAAATCATTGCAAAACGTCTTGCTGAATCTTTATTCACTGCTCCTCACTACAACTTAGTGATCGAAGTAAGCATGGATGAAGCAATGCAAGCTAGAGCTGCTATCAATAGCGTTCCAGATACAAAAGTATCTTTCAACGATATGGTAATTAAAGCTTGTGCTTTAGCATTGAAAAAACATCCAAAAATCAACTCTCAGTGGAAAGAAGATGCTATTATCATCAATCACCACGTAAACATTGGTGTTGCTGTAGCTGTTGAAGACGGATTAGTAGTTCCTGTATTGAAATTTACAGATGCTATGAGTTTATCTCAAATTGGTGGTTCGGTAAGAGATCTTGCTGGAAGAGCTAAAAACAAAAAACTGGGACCACAAGAAATGGAAGGAAGCACATTTACAGTTTCTAACCTAGGAATGTTTGGTATCACTGAATTTAATTCAATCATCAACCAGCCAAACTCTGCAATCCTTTCTGTAGGTGCAATTGTTGAGAAACCAGTAGTTAAAAACGGTCAAATTGTAGTAGGAAACACCATGATGTTATCATTAGCTTGTGACCACAGAACTATTGACGGTGCAACTGGCGCTCAGTTCTTACAAACATTAAAACAATACATCGAAAGTCCAGTTACAATGTTAGCATAATTCAACTTTGTCAGTCTGAGCGAAGTCGAAGACAGATGGAGCTAATCGAATGTAATTCATAATTAAATCCCGTCCCGAAGTTTTCGGGACGGGATTTTTTGTTTAATTTTCACTCACAAATTCAATACTTCATAAAATGAAAAAACTAACCCTTGCCCTCTTATTTCTAACAGCAATTGCCTGCCAGAAAAAAGAGCAAACCGAAAAAACAACTGCTGTTGTGGACGAACACAGTTATTCTAAACCAGAACTTGCTGTTGCAAAACACCTTGATCTTGACATTAAAGTTGATTTTGATACTCAAACTATTTCAGGAAAAGCATCTTGGACTATTGATAACATTAGCAAAGGAAACGAAATTATTTTCGACGAAAACACTTTAAATATTACCAAAGTAACTTTAGGCGATGAAGAAAAAGAAACGAAATTCGAACTTGGAAAAGACACAGAATTTCATGGAAAACCGCTTCATATAACTATTGAACCAAATACAACCAAAGTAAACATTTACTACAATACAACAAAATATGCCGTTGCGCTCCAATGGTTAAAACCAGAACAAACGGCAGACAAAAAGCATCCATTTTTATTCTCTCAAGGAGAAAGCGTTTGGTCGCGTACTTGGATTCCGTGTCAGGATTCTCCAGGCGTTCGTTTTACTTATAATGCGAAAGTTACCGTTCCTAAAGATTTATTAGCTGTTATGAGTGCTGTAAATCCGCAGAAGAAAAATGATACTGGCGTTTATACTTTCAAACAAGACAAGGCAATTCCGTCTTATTTAATGGCGATTGCAGTTGGAGATATTGAATTTCAAGCTATTGATAATAGAACCGGAGTTTACGCCGAACCCTCAATGCTTAAAAAATCAGCTTACGAGTTTGCTGAACTTGGCAAAATGGTGAATGCCGCAGAAAAATTATACGGTCCATACCGTTGGGGACGTTATGATGTTTTGGTTTTACCTCCAAGCTTCCCTTATGGAGGAATGGAGAATCCAAATTTAACTTTCTTAACTCCGGGTGTTATTGCAGGAGACCGTTCATTGACAAGTTTATTGGCACACGAATTGGGTCACAGCTGGAGCGGGAATTTAGTTACAAACGCAACTTGGGATGACATTTGGTTAAACGAAGGTTTTACAACTTACGTTGAACACAGAATTGGAGAAGCTATTTTCGGAAAGAAAGAATTTGAAATGCAAAACGTGATCACCAACAAAGAATTGACTGATAATGTTGCAGAATATGGCGATACAAATCCGGACACAAGATTAAAAGTTAGCTTGACAGGAAGAAATCCTGATGACGGAATCAGCCAAATTCCTTATGTAAAAGGTTATGCTTTTTTGAGAGTGATTGAAAATGCTGTTGGAAGAGAAAAATTCGATCCGTTTATTAAAAACTATTTTGATTCTCACGCTTTTAAATCGATTACTACGGAAGATTTCGTTAAGTATTTGAATGAAAATTTAATTAAAGGAGACAAAGCTTTAGCAGACAAAATCAAATTAGACGATTGGATTTACAAACCAGGAATTCCGTCAAATATTCTTCCAGTAAGTTCAGTTGATTTTGATGCTATCGATGCTATTCAAAAAAGCTGGAGAGAAACTGGTGTTATGGGACTAAGCAAAAAAATCACTACAACTGCAGAAAAACAACACTTTATAGATCATCTTCCAGCTGACATTACTGTTGCAGAAATGGACGCGATTGACAAAGAATTCAATTTTACAAAAGGTGGAAATTTCATCATTAAACGTCAATGGTTTGTTCAGGCATTGCGTCATCAATATAAACCTGCTTATCCTGCTATTGAGCAATTCTTAATCGGAATTAGCAGAACGGGATCTGTAATGATGCTTTATAAGGAAATGGTAAAAACTCCAGAAGGAAAAGTTTGGGCAAAACAGGTTTTTGAAAAAGCAAAATCGGGTTATCATGCTACTACTATTCAAGCTGTTGAAGGGGTTTTGAAATAGTATTTAGTCGCAGTTTTCAGTCGCAGTCGCAGTCGCAGTCTGAATACTGTGAACTGAGACTGAAACTGGAAACTCAAAAATCCTCGTTTACAATTGTAATCGGGGATTTTTTATGCGCATTATCTTTGTCAAAGTTTGAAACTTTGACAAAGATTTTTGATATTGATTGCGGAGTTACTTTCGGAGATCCTTCCTTCGTCAGGATGACAAACTGAACGAAAATAAACTTGATTAAGATGGTAAAAAACGTAAATATTCTAATGAAAACGAATGCCCTAGCCCAGATTGAAGCGGAAAGCCCGGAGCTCAAAAGCCTTATTTTTCTTGACAGAAAACAGCGACCAGCAGAAGCTCGTTTTATGGTTTAGAAAAATAAGGCTTTTGAGCGAGGACTTGAAGCGGAAAGCTGGATTAGCTCTTGAAAATAAACCAGGGAAAATTATCCATCACATAGCGTCAATCCTCCATGTTTTAAAATCTGTAATCGTTGCAACTTTGTAATGTCAAAAGACAACAACAAATAGTAACAATTAAATATCAAATAAAATGACACGATTAACAGCATTAAACCCAGAAGAAGTAACAGGAAAAACTAAAGATTTATTCAACGCTGTACAAGCAAAACTAGGCGTTGTTCCGAACATGATGAGAACAATGGGGAATTCTCCAGCGGTTTTGGAAGGATATTTGAACTTAAGCGGCGCGTTGAGCCACGGAAAATTAAGTGCAAAAACCGGAGAACTAATCGCTTTGGCGGTTTCAGAAAGCAATTCTTGTGATTACTGTTTAGCAGCTCACACTTTTATCGGAGAGAAATTAGTTAAAGCAGACCCAGCAATTTTGAAAGCAGCAAGATCTGGGAATTCTACAGATGCTAAAACAGAAGCTATTTTGCAATTGGCCAAAACTTTAATCAGCAAAAATGGTTTGGTAAATGATGAAGATGTAAATAAAGCTAAAAATGCTGGAGTTACTGATGCAGAAATTGCAGAAACTGTTGCACATACCGCTTTGAACGTATTGACAAACTACTTCAACAATTTAGCGAATACTGAAATTGATTTTCCTGCAGTATAAGTAAACAGCACTTTTACAATAACAAAAAACAATGTATAAAAGATAGCTCCGAATTTATTTGAGAGCTATCTTTATATTTCCAAAAATGAAATATATCATGAGTTTGCAAAATGTTTTCACTCTAATAAATCCGCAAAACGGAAATCTGGCTTTTAAGATTTTACCTTTTGATAACAATAGCCATTTTAATCATTTGCAACGAAATAATTACTATTCTTTAATTTGGGTTACTAAAGGAAAAGGCAAAGTAAAAGCCGATTTTGCAGAGCATTATTTTGAAGAAAATTCGCTTCTCGCCTTCTCACCTTATCAACCCTTTATGCTTTGCGTGAGCGAACCAATTGAAGGAATTGCAATTCATTTTCACCCTGATTTTTATTGCATTCACATGCATCAAAAAGAAGTTTCATGCAATGGCGTATTGTTTAATAACATTTACCAACCGCCTTATGTGAAGGTTACGGAACAAGTTGCGCTGACTTTCAATATGGTTATTGACCAAATGAAAGCTGAGATTCAGAATGCAGAATTGGCGCAATATGAACTGCTTATTTCGTATTTGAAAATCTTTTTGATTACTGCTTCAAGATTAAAAACAGAGCAATTGGAAGAAATGAATTCGGTTCCAGAGTCTAAAGAACCTGTGATTCTTCAAAACTTAAAAGATGCGATTGAACTGAATTTCAAAACCAAACATTCAGCTGGAAATTATGCTGATTTATTGAATATTTCTCCAAAAGCGCTGGCCAAATTATCTAAGAATTATTTCAATAAAACTTTAACTGATTTAATTTCAGAAAGAATTATTATTGAAGCTAAAAGAGAATTATACCTTACCAACAAAACGGTTAAAGAAATCGCGTACGAATTAGGTTATGATGACGAACATTATTTCAGCCGTTTCTTCAAAACTAATGCAGATGTTTCACCACAGATTTATCGCGAAACGGTCGGTTTTGGGAAAATGCCTAATTAGTTCTCAGTCGCAGTTTTCAGTCGCAGTCACTAGTTACTGAAAACTGCGACTTTGAATTACTTATTTTTCTCTTCGATCCATTTTGACATGTACATAGTGCTTTTGTACGCATGATGTTGCAATAAATTACCCATGAAGTTGTGGAGACGATGATTTTCAGAATCTGCTAAACGTGAACTAGTCAAGGAAATTAACTTCTCTGAATAATCCTTTTTTTGATAGCATTTATTAATAATTGCAATTCCATTTTTTTGAGATTCTTTCCAAAGATTTTCGTCTTGATAAAGTGCGATTGCTTTTTTAGCAAATTCAGATGGATCATCTTCGATAAATCCATTCCAAGCTAAATTTTCATTCATGGCTTCTGAACCAATTGAAGTTGTTACACTTGGCGTTCCGCACTGCATGGCTTCTAGCAATTTACCTTTTAAACCTGCTCCAAAACGAATTGGAGCCAGAACAACTCTAGCTTTTTTCACAATTTCATTGGCATCTTCTGCCCTTCCCTTGATGTAAAAACCATTTTTAGGCTGATGCAATTGCAATACTTTTTGCGAAGGATAAGCGCCGTAAACCTCTAAAACCGCTTCTGGAAAATCTTTTTTTATAGAAGGCCAAATTGCTTCTTTTAAATATTGAACGGTATTCCAATTGGGTTCATGAAGAAAATTTCCGATGAAAACAAAGTTTGCTCTTTCTTCAAAAGAAGGCAATTTTGAGAGTTCATCTTCTTTCATTTCATCGACCAAAAACGGAAGATAAAAAAGTAAATCTTCATTGATCCTGAAAACCTCTTTTAGAACATTCATTTCAAAATCAGAAATAATTAGAGACAAATCGCATCTTAAAATACTGGCGATTTCACGTTTTGCCACTTCTTCCGACAATAAATCTTGAATTTCAAAAGTTCGGTTTTCTTTAAAAGATTTTTGTCTTGCCGTTCTTAAACAATGCAAATCTTCAGTGTCTAAAATTCTGATTGCTTTCGGGCATTTTTCAACCACGCGCCATCCAAATTGCTCTTCAATCATAAAACGATCAAACAGAACAACATCTGGATTTAATTCCAAAACAAAATCATCAAAAGTAAAAGAATTGAGTTCGATACTTTTTTTAGTTACACTAAATTCGGATAAATCAACCATAAAATCACTGTCTTGTGCTGCGCTGGCAAAAGTAATTTCAAATCCGTTTTGCTTAAAAATCGAAATCAATTGCATCATTCTTCCGCCTGCTGCAGAAGACTTTGGCTCAGGCCAGACAAATCCAATAATTAGAAGTTTTTTCAACTGTTTCGTGTTATTTGGTTTCATTTTACAAAATAATGCTTTTTTGCACATTTTTGCACCATATTTACTGACTTTTGGTTGTAAAAAAAGACTAATTTTGCAGCAAAATTAATTACCGCTGTCATGTTAGGATTAAAATTAGCTACAGACCCACGATGGGTAAACATAGTCGAATCAAACATCGAAGAAATTTTAACGGATCATGCGTGGTGCGAACAAAAAGCTGCTTCGAATGCCATTAGTATTGTTACTTATAACTCTGAATTAGAGGAATTAGTGACCGAAATGCTTGTAATTGCCAGAGAAGAATTAGAGCATTTGCAAATGGTTCATGATGTGATTAAAAAACGCGGTCTTACTTTAGGGCGCGAGAGAAAAGATCACTATGTAAATGAGCTTTTTAAATTTATGAAAAAAGATGGCAGCCGAAGAGACGCTCTGTGTGACCGATTATTGTTTTCTGCAATGATCGAAGCTAGAAGTTGTGAGCGTTTTAAAGTGCTTTCAGAAAATATTAAAGATGAAGAATTAGCTAAATTCTACCGCGATTTAATGATTTCTGAAGCTGGGCATTACACTACTTTTTTAGGATTTGCCAGAAAATACCAAGACAATATCGACATTGACAAACGCTGGAAGGAATGGATTGATTATGAAACATCTATCATTACCAATTACGGTAAAAATGAAACCATTCACGGATAATACCTACACTTTTTTATTGCATATTGCAACCCCCACAATCAATTAAAATACCGTATCTACGCCTATATGTCTAAAATTACATCAAAACCTTTTTTATTAAAAATTGCTAAATACACAGGAATTACAATTGCCGTAATTTTAACATTGCTTTTTTTAACCCCTATTCTTTTTGCAGATCAGATTAAAGAAAAAATTAAAAAAACAGCAAACGAAAGCTTAACTGCAGAACTTAATTATTCTGATGTTTCTGTTTCATTTTTTCGTCACTTTCCTTCGCTGACCTTAACTCTGAATGATTTACAATTAAATGGCTCTGCACCTTATAAAAACGAAAAATTCATCACAGCAAAAGAGGTTTCTTTTGGTATTGATGTTCTAAGTTTAATTTTTAGTAAGTCAGCAAAAATTGACGAAATCTATTTGTTAGATTCTTTTATCAATGTAAAAGTGAACTCCAATGGAGAAGCAAATTATAATGTTTACAAATCTGCATTAGATGATTCTAAGCCTAAAGACAGCACTGATACAGCTTTAAAACTTGATCGGATTGAAATCTTAAATAGTAAAATCTTTTATGATGACCAATCGACAAAAGTACATTTTGATGCATTTGGCTTTAATTATTTAGGAAAAGGTGATATAAACAAAGCCGTATTTGACCTTCATTCAAAAGCGAAAATCGAGAAGCTGAATATTATTTACGATAATGAACCTTATTTAACGAACAAAAAAGTGGATGCTGATCTTATAACTCAGGTCAACATGAACTCTTTGTCCTTCTTTTTTCAGCAGAACAATTTAAAAATCAACCAGCTGTCAGTTGATTTTAAAGGGAAATTTGATTTCTTGAAAGATGGCTATAATATGGATTTTATCATTAAATCTGATGATAGTGAGCTGTATGATGTTTTTACGGCTTTCCCTCCAAAATATGTTACCTGGCTTTCTAAAACGGAATTAAAAGGAAATACAAATCTGCTTTTAACATTAAAAGGAAAGTATATTGCATCACAAAACATTGCTCCTGATTTAAATTTCGATTTAAAAATAGAAGATGGTTTTATAAATTATGATAACAGCGATTTTCCGGTTTCAGACCTAAATATTGAAATTAAAAGCAAACTTCCTTCTTTAAAGCCAAATTCACTAATTGTAAATGCCGCAAATTTATCTTTAAATGTAGGTGACGATTATTTCAAATCAAAATTTTACTTGGAAGGAATAGATGCACCTAATGTGGATGCTGAATTTAAAGCCAAAATCGATCTTGCAAAACTTAATAAAGGATTAGGAGTTCCGGGTTTAACTTTAAAAGGAATGCTGACTGGGGATGTTAAGGCTAAAGGAAAATTCGATAGAAAAAATAAGCTTTTTCCAATTGCAAATGGCACGATAGATCTGAAAAATGGATTTGTAAAAACAAGCTACTATCCTAATCCGATAACCAATATTGAATTTAAAACTACAATTGAGGATAAAAAAGGAACTTTTCAAGATCTAAAATTAAACCTTAAACCGGCTCAATTTACATTTGAAGGAAAGCCCGTTTTTGTTCAGGCACTGCTGAATAATTTTGCTGATTTAAATTATGATGTTACAGCAAAAGGCGAACTTGATGTTAAAAAAATATATAAAGTTTTCTCTCATAAAGGACTGCTTTTAGATGGTTTTATTAAAGCAGATTTGGCCTTAAAAGGCAAACAAAGCGATGCCTTAAACGGAAATTATACTAAATTAAACAATAAAGGAACTCTGGAAATTAGAAACATTGGAATCACTTCAGAATTTCTTCCTCAAAAGTTTATTATAAGAGACGGTGTTTTTAATATTAATCAAGACAAAATCTTATTTAATAATTTCCTGGCCTCTTACGGACAGTCTGATTTTAAAATGAATGGTTATCTGCAAAATGCAATTAACTACGCTACAAGAAGAAAAGGAATTTTAAAAGGTTCGTTTACTGTCTCTTCGAGATATATTAATGTAGACGAATTTATGTTTAATAATACTCCAAAAACTCCTGCATCAAAGAGTAAAAACAATCAGTCTGGAGTTGTTCTAATTCCTAATAATTTTGATTTGGAACTTAAGGCGAATGCTCAAAAGGTTTATTTTGACAAATTAACACTTGAGAATGCCGGAGGTAATCTAAAGATCAACAACAACAAACTCACCATGCAGCAAACTGGCTTTAATTTAATTGGCTGCCGTGTCCTGATGAATGGAACTTATGAGGCTGTTAATACTCAAAATGCTAATTTTGATTACAAAATTAAAGCATCTGATTTTGATATTAAAAGAGCATACAATGAAATTGAGGTCTTCAGAAAAATGGCAAGCGCTGCAGAAAAAGCACAAGGAATTGTTTCCCTTGATTATCAGCTGCGAGGCAGATTAAACGGCAATATGAATCCTGTTTATCCATCTCTTACTGGCGGTGGAATACTTTCTGTGAAAGATGTAAAAGTACGAGGTTTGAAAATGTTTAATGCCGTAAGCAAACAAACAGGTTCTGAATCAATGAAGAATCCAGATGTTTCAAAAGTTGATATTAAAACAACCGTTAAAAACAATATTGTAACCGTAGAACGCTTTAAATTTAAATTTGCTGGCTTCAGACCTAGAATTGAAGGAACAACAAGTTTAGACGGAAAACTGAACTTAAAAATGCGTTTAGGATTACCTCCTTTTGGTATTTTCGGAATTCCGTTAACCGTAACAGGAACACAAAACAATCCGAAAGTAAAAGTTGGTAAGAAAACGGAAGATTTGGGAGAGACTAAAGATAATTAAACTCCAATTTTATCCCGAAGCTTCGGACCAAATTCCAATATCTCACCATATTAACCTTGTCAAAGTTTAAAACTTGACAAGGTTTTTTTTGCAGTCTGTCATTGCGAGAAACGAAGCAATCAGACTACATGGCAAATTAGACTTAAGGCAAGAAATTCGTTACAATGAAATTAATTCCGGTTTTACAATCATATTTGAGAAAAAACAATTGACGAACTGAGATTGCTTCGTTTCTCGCAATGACGAATCTTCGTCGAATTCCGTGTCTGCTTCTTTGTTTCTCAGGATGACAAAACTTTACTAAATCACAACAAAAAACCCGTTCATTTCTGAACGGGTTTTTTATAAAAAGCAATCTATGATTATTATGCCTCAAATGGGATAATAGATACATAAGATTTGTTATCTCTTTTCTTTTGGAACTTAACAACTCCAGCAACTCTTGCGTGAAGAGTGTGATCTTTACTAATGTAAACGTTTTCACCTGGATTGTGTTTTGAACCTCTTTGTCTAACGATGATGTTCCCAGCAATAGCAGCTTGTCCACCATAAATCTTAACGCCTAGACGTTTTGATTCTGATTCTCTACCATTCTTCGAACTACCGACACCTTTCTTGTGAGCCATGACGTATGAGTTTAAATATTGTTATTATTCTTTAGTAGCTTCTTTTTTTGCTTTTGGAGCTGCTGCTTTTTTCACTTTTGGAGCTTCTACTTCTTCAGTAGCTGCATCTTCTGCTACTACCGCTTTTTTAGCTGCTGCTTTTTTAGTTCCACCTGCTGCAGTAATACCTTCAATTACAATTTGTGTAAGATATTGTCTGTGACCATTTCTTTTTTTGTATCCTTTTCTTCTTTTCTTTTTGAAAACGATAACTTTATCACCTTTTAAGTGTTGTAACACTTTAGCTTCTACTGAAGCACCTTCTATAGCTGGGGCGCCTAAAGTTACATTTCCGTTATCATCTAATAAAAGAACTTTGTCAAAAGAAACTTTTGAACCTTCTTCGTTAGCTAAACGGTGAACATAAACCTTTAAGTCTTTGCTTACTTTAAATTGTTGCCCTGCTATCTCTACGATTGCATACATACCAAATTGATTTATTGATTTTTAAGGTTGCAAATATACAACTAATAATTTACTGTGCAATCCTTAAAAGCAAAAATATTTTTACTTATAAAAACCTTGTTTTTCAAGCAGTTCCGCACCAAAAATAAAATTAATTTAAAGTAAAAGATTGTTAAAATCATATTTATTTAAAAACAAATCTGTAATACATAATGAAAAAAAACTATTTTTGATGTAACCAAAATCAACTCTTGTCTACCTACTACTGTTGATATTTAAAATTATTAATCTTTATGAAAAAATCAATAATGATGTTAAGTGCTGCATTAATGCTTGGCGGAGTGGCTCATGCCCAAAAAGTAGCTTTCGAAGAATACGATCTAGACAATGGGCTGCATGTTATTTTACACAATGACCCTTCTGCTCCAGTTGTTATCACTTCGGTAATGTATCATGTCGGATCAAAAGACGAGCGTCCTGATAGAACTGGCTTTGCACACTTCTTCGAACATCTATTATTTGAAGGAACCCAAAATATAAAACGTGGCGAATGGATGAAAATTGTTACCGCAAATGGAGGCGTAAACAATGCCAATACATCTGATGACCGAACTTATTATTATGAAGTTTTTCCTTCTAACAGTTTAGAGCTTGGATTATGGATGGAGTCTGAAAGACTGATGCATCCTATTATTAATAAAATTGGAGTTGATACTCAAAATGAAGTTGTAAAAGAAGAAAAAAGAATGCGTTACGACAATCAGCCGTACGGAAATATTCTTTCTGAAGTTAAAAAGAATATGTTTAAAAACCATCCTTACAGATGGACTACAATTGGTTCTATGAAAGATTTGGATGCGGCAACATTAGAAGAATTTCAAGCTTTCAATAAAAAATTCTATACTCCAAATAATGCCGTTTTGGTAGTGGCTGGAGATTTTGAAAAAACAAAAACGAAAGAGTGGATTCAGAAATATTTTGGACCAATTCCGAAAGGCGAAGAAGTTAAAAAACAAACTTTTACTGAAGACCCAATTACTCAGCCAATTAAAGCAACTTATGAAGATCCAAATATCCAGATTCCGATGATTGTAGCCTCTTACAGAACGCCTTCAATGAAAACTCGAGACGCAAGGGTTTTAGATTTGATTTCGTCTTATTTAAGTGATGGGAAAAGTTCGAAACTTTATAAAAAAATTGTCGACGACAAGAAAATGGCGTTACAAATTGGCGCTGTAGGATTTAGTCAAGAAGATTACGGTACGTACATTCTTTACGGTCTTCCAATGGCTCCATACACGACAGCTGATATTTTAAAAGAAATGGATGAGGAAATTGTAAAAATTCAAACCGATCTAATTTCTGAAAAAGATTATGAAAAATTACAAAATAAATTCGATAACAATTATGTAAATGCAAATTCAAGCGTTGAAGGAATTGCAGAAAATCTGGCTTCATATTATTTACTTTATGGCGACGTTAATTTAATTAATACAGAAATCGACATTTATCATTCTATCACAAGAGAAGAAATAAGAGAAGTTGCTAAGAAATATTTAAATCCGAATCAGCGTTTGACTTTAGATTATATTCCAACTGCCAAATCTCAAAACTAAGAATATCGAATCATGAAAAAAATATATCCTTTTTTAATCCTTTTTTTCCTAACTGGAATTATGCAAGCACAAGATCGTCCACAACCCAAACCAGGAAATGCCCCAGTAGTCAACATCAAAAAGCCGCAGACCTTTGTTTTAGCAAACGGAATGAAAGTTTTAGTTGTTGAAAACCATAAATTACCTAGAGTTAGTTTTACACTCACACTGGATAATGCTCCATTTACTGAAGGCAGCAAAAAAGGAGTTGACGAATTGACAAGCAGTTTGATCGGAAACGGAACCAAAAAAACAACCAAAGAAGCTTTTAACGAAGAAATCGACTTCTACGGAGCTAATATCAATTTTACTTCTCAAGGCGCTTACGCAAGTTCATTATCAAAATATTCTGGACGCGTTTTAGAGCTTTTGGCGGAAGGTGCTTTACAGCCAAATTTTACTCAAACTGAATTTGATAAAGAAAAAGCAAAACTTTTGGAAGGCCTTAAGGCAGACGAAAAAAGTGTTCCAGCTATTTCAAACAGAGTTGTTGACGTTTTGGCTTTTGGAAAAAATCATCCTAACGGAGAATATCTTTCTGAGGAAACTGTAAAAAATGTAACACTTACAGATGTTCAAAACAACTATAGCACTTATTTCGTTCCAGAAAATGCTTATTTAGTAGTTATTGGCGACATCAAATTTAAAGAAGTAAAAACGGCTGTTGAGAAATTATTCGGCGGATGGAAAAAACAAAGTGCACCCAAAAACACTTATCCTGCTCCTGCAAATGTTTCTAACTTACAAATAGATTTTGTTGATGTTCCAAATGCGGTTCAATCTGAAATTTCTTTGGTAAATACTGTTAATTTAAGAATGAGCGATCCAGATTTTTTTCCTGCTGTTATTGCAAATCAAATTCTTGGAGGCGATTTCAACAGTTATTTAAACATGAATTTACGCGAACAGCATGCTTGGACGTACGGCGCAAATTCTAGCATTGGCAGCGGAAAATATGTTACTAAATTTAAAGCCTCTTCAGCGGTTAGAAATACGGTAACTGACAGCGCTGTTATTCAATTCGTAAAAGAAATAAAAAGAATTAGAACAGAAAGAGTTGATCCAGAGGTTTTAAGAAATGTAAAAGCAGGTTATATTGGAAGATTTGTAATGCAGGTTGAAAAACCGCAAGCTGTCGCACGTTACGCTTTGAACATTGAAACAGAAAAACTTCCTGCTGATTTCTACGAAAAATACATTCAGACTATTAATAACGTTACGGCTGACGACATTTACCGTGTTGCCAACAAGTATTTCTTATTAGACAATATGCGTATCGTAATTGTTGGAAAAGGAACTGATGTAATTCCAGGTTTAGAAAAACTAAATATTCCGATTTCTTATTTTGACAAATACGGAAATCCAGTTGAAAAACCTGCAGCAAAAAAAGAGGCTCCACAAGATATTACAGCAAAAACGGTTTTCCAAAACTACATCAATGCAATTGGTGGAGAAAAAGCCGTTACTGCCGTAAAAACATTATACATGAACGGTTCAACAACTGTTCCGCAAGCTCCTACCCCATTGACTTTTACTTCTAAATTAGATTCGAAAGGTAAAATGATGGTTTCGCTTTCAATGGGAACAATGAATTTAATGAAACAAGTGGTGAACGAAAAAGGTGCATACGTTGAACAGCAAGGACAAAGAAAAAACCTTGAGGGCGAAGATTTAGCCGAAATGAAAGCCAACGCGGCTCCTTTTGAAGAATTACAGCTTGTAAAAAGAAACGATTTAAAAGTAGAAGGAATCGAACCAATTAACGGAAATGATGCTTACGTAATTAAAGACGGCAAAACAAAGTATTATTATGACGTTAAATCTGGCTTGAAAATAGCAGAATCAAAAGTCCGCGAACAAGGCGGAAAATCAGTGGAGCAAATCACTAATTTCAACGATTATAAAGAAGTAAAAGGCGTAAAAGTTCCTTTTAATTTAGTTCAGAATGTTGGTTTCGAATTGGATATCAAAATGTCTGACATTAAAATAAACGAGGGAGTTTCTGAGAAGGATTTCCTTTAAGATGCTAAGGTTCTAAGTTGCTATCCCGAGGCTTCGGGACTAAGTTTTTTTCTCATAGGCTTTGTCAAAGCTTCAAACTTTGACAAAGCTTTTTTTTATTCATCACATTTGTCTGGCTAACTCCTTCGTCCTCAAGACAAACTCCGTCGAAGCTCTTTGTGCTCTTCGACTTCGCTCAGAGTGACAGATAAAACTGCAATCCATTTTACCATAAAAGCAACTTTTACTCATAACTTATAATTCATAACTTATAACTCAAAATCATTTCTTAGCCGACAAATAAACTCCGATCAAAATAATAAACGCTCCAACAGACTGAATTGGCGTTAGAAATTCGTTATCTAATAATCCCCAGAAAAAAGCAACGATCGGAATCAAATATGTTACTGATGTTGCGAATACAGGCGACGACATTTGTATCAGTTTAAAGAAAAGAATGTTTGCGATTCCCGTTCCTAAAACGCCTAGAATCATTACGAAAAATATAGAATGCTGCGTTTCTACAAAATGTACTTTCTGCGTAATATCAGTTGTGCTTAAAATAAGTAAAGCAGGTAATAACAAAATAGCAAAATTTCCTGTTGTAATGCTAACCGAATTGAGATCGTGCAAATATTTCTTAATTAAATTTACATTGATTGCGTAACTAAGCGTTGCAATTACAACCAATAGAACATACAGATAATTTTGAGTTCCAGTTGAAGAATCTCCGCTTAAAACCAAAAGCAAACAGCCAACAAGACCAACAAAAACGCCTAAAACTTGTCGCTTTTGAAACTGAATTCCAAATGCTATAATTCCTAAAACTAAAGTATTTAAAGGGGTTAGCGAATTCAAAATAGCCACAATCGAACTGTCAACTTGCGTTTCAGCAATAGCAAAAAGATATGCTGGAACAGAGGTTCCAAAGAACGACGTGATCGCTACATATTTCCACTGGCGGCGCGAGATTTTTTTTAAACTATTAAAGCCAAAAATCAAGAGAAAAAGCGCTGCAAAAATAATTCGGAACGAACCAACTTGGATCGCTGTCAGTCCAATCAATCCTTTTTTAATTAAAATAAAAGAACTTCCCCAGATTAGAGAAAGGACCCCTAAATATATCCACTTTAACTGTTTTGTTTCCATAAATTGTAATTTACTGCAAATTTGTATTTATTTTACGAACTGAGCGTTCTCTTTTTATTAATTTTGCAGGAATCAAATTCGCAATTTTTAAATTTATATATAATGAAAATTTCAAAAATCTTAATCGCCGCAACAATCGCTGGTTTAGTGTTTGTTGGCTGCAAAAAAGCAGAAGATAAAAGCCTTCAGGTTGTAAATGCAGAAAAAAGTGTTCCAAAAGAACACAAACCAATTGCTGCAGAAAATCTTCAAACAGCAAGTTTTCAAATTGACGGAATGACTTGTGCTGTTGGGTGCGCTAAAACAATAGAAGAAGAATTAGCAAATCTTGACGGAGTGGACAAAGCAACGGTTGATTTTGACAAGAAAACTGCAACTGTAAGTTTTGACAAGACAATCCAAAACCCAGAATCTTTAACAAAAGTGGTTCAAGAAACAGGGGACGGAAAAACATATAAGGTTTCGAATTTTAAGTCTTAAATTTAAAATTCATAAGATTAGAAAGGCGTTCAGATTTGAACGCCTTTTTTAATTTATGTATTGAGAATACTTTTGAATGTTTGAGCGAAGTGATTACACTAATTACAAAATCACTATTTTTTCCTTTACAAGTCAAATTACTACTACAAAACAAAGCTTTTTAAAGCCACAAACAACCATTATTCGAAGATTTATTTTTGCAAAAAATTTCATTAAACAATGAGTTAAATGCTTTTTTTGAGCCACTCAATAATTTGTATTAAAAATAAATCATTAAAAACATGAACATTCCAAACATCAATCAAGAGCCACTAGAAACTATATTGCCAAAAATTAAAAACCAATATCCTAATGCGGTTATAACAAAAGCATTATTAGGACCACAAATACTTCGTGTTCCCTACGAAAATTTTCAATTCGCAATAACTAAGACGAAGACAGGATTTAAACTTGATGTCAACCCGCCAACAGTTCTGACGGTAGTAGGGATGATAGGCTTTGCAGTTGTCTTTTCGGTTATTTATTCAATAGTACTAAAAAAAGGAACTTTAATCGTTGGTGGAGCAGTACCTGCATTAGTAGCCTTTTTAATTATAAAAGTCATTTTTAAATCAAAGAAGAAAAAACAAATTGAGCATTTTGCAAAAAATTTAATAGAAATTATAAAATAGTTCTACTAAATTTCAAAAGCCTACTTGTAGACATTTTTTTCCAATTAATAGATCGGAAACAAAAAAAAGGAATCCATTTGGATTCCTTATATTTTTATTTCCACTTCAACGTTTCCATTAAACGCTGCATATCATTTTTAACATAACTCGCGGCAGGCATAATGGAGTCAAAATTTGGTTTTGCGTAAAAATACATTGAACCTATTAAAAAGTGTTTTGTACTGTCGGTAACGTAAAACTGAGAGTTTGTCGCTGCGTTTCCGTCTACTTGATAAAACATTCCGTAAACCTTTTTCTGCGGATTTAAATACGGCTGTTCTAAAATATCGTCGGCTTTAATTACGTGCTCGTAAGTCAGTTTTTGAGCGTCGCGTAATAACTTGTCAATATTGCCATTTACAGGCTTATAAGTCAAATAAATAGTCGCCTTCATCTTTGGATACGTAATTGCAAATCCGCATTCTTTTTCACCTTTTATAATTGCATCTTCATTCATCTGAAAAGCAAAGGGACAATTGTTTTCAAAGTTCACATATTTTGCTTCTGGATAATCTAATCGCAGGTAACTCGCCGGTTTTGGCAAAACATCATTTTTACAGCTTATAACCGTTAGCGCAAGCAAAATTGCTGTTATTGAAAGTATTCTATTTAACATTTTAATTTATGGTTACTTTTATTTGTTTTACACGCTTTTTATCAACTGTTTCTACGGTGAAAATACAGTTTTCAAAAGGCACTTTTTGATCTTTTTTCGGAAAATTACCTAAAATTTCCAGAATAAATCCGGCTAATGTTTCTGCTTCTCCTTTGTGAGCTTCAAAAACATCTTCGTCAACATCTACAATTCTGTAGAAATCTTTCAGGTTTATTTTTCCTTCAAAAAGAAAATTATTTTCATCGATCTGCGAAAAGTTTAGATTTTCATCATCAAACTCATCACTAATATCTCCAACTATTTCTTCGATAACATCTTCTAACGAAACCAATCCAGATGTTCCTCCATATTCATCAACCACAATCGCTAAATGGCTTTTTAAACTTTGAAAATCCTTCAAAAGATTGTCCAATTTTTTATTTTCAGGAACAAAGAAAGCTTCTCTAATCAAAGAAGCCCAATCAAATTCCTCTTTATCAATATGTGGAAGCAAATCTTTTACAAAAAGCACACCTTCAATCTGATCAATATTATCCCGATAAACTGGAATTCTCGAAAAACCTGTTTCAATTATTTTAGGATAAATTTCTGCAAATGTCTCTGATATTTCCAACGCAAAAATATCAATTCTCGGACTCATAACCTGTTTTGTATCGGTATTTCCGAAAGAAACGATTCCTTCCAGAATTTTTTGTTCTTCTGTTGAAGTTCCTTCAGAATCGGTTAATTCTAAAGCCTGAGAAAGTTGATTAATAGAGAAATTATTTTTTTGTTTACCTAATTTATTCTGCAAATATAAGGTAACGGCACGCATTGGCAAACTTATAGGAGAAAGCACTTTATCTAAAAATGCCAGCGGATACGCCACTCGTTTGGCAAAACGAATGCTATTTCGAGTTGCATAAACCTTGGGAAGAACTTCGCCAAATAATAAAATTAAAAAAGTAACCAAGGTTACTTCGAGCGTAAATTTGAAAGCTGGCGAACTTACATTGCTAAAGATATTTTGTCCGATGTAAGCAAATAAGATTACTATACCAATATTAAAAAAGTTATTTGCAACCAATAAAGTTGCCAAAAGCTTTTTTGGTTTATCTAATAAATTCGAAATGATTTTACCTTTTGCAGGATTATCGTTTAAAGAGTCATCGATGTCTTGCTGTGATAAAGAAAAAAGGGCTACTTCAGCACCAGAAACAATTGCTGAAAGAAATAATAAAATAAAAATTCCGACGAAACCAATAATTAAATTGGCGTCAATATTTGTAGAAAAAAGTAAACTGGGCTCTGGGTCCAAACTGTATAAAATTAGTTAAACATCACTTAGAAGGGCAGATCATTAATAGGAAGCCCTTCAGGAGCATCAAAGTTAGTACTTTTTGGTGACTCTGTATCCTGGTTTTGTTTTGTATATGCAGTTTCTTTTTTAGTTGTTAAGAAAGTAAACTCCGTAACCTGTATTTCGGTAGTATATTTTGTTGTTCCATCTTCTGTCTGCCACTGACGCGATTTTATTCTTCCCTCAACATAAATTTTGTCTCCTTTAGAAAGATATTTTTCGCAAATCTCTGCGGCTTTATTACGCACAACCAAATTATGCCATTCTGTGGAAGTAATCTTTTCATTGGTCGTTTTATTGATATATACCTCATTGGTAGCCAGCTGAAAACGTCCGATGCAGTTTCCTCCATCAAAATAATGCATCTTTACATCATCGCCTAAATGGCCAATAAGCATCACTTTATTTAATGTTCCGTTCATAGTTTTTGGTGGTATTTCTCCCAAAGATACATTTTTTTAGCAATTTATTTCTTGCTTTTCTATAAAATTATATATCACTATAGGAAAAGGAAACGTTTTTAATTTTTGAGCATCTACTCCATTTTCAATTTCTTCTTTCACTTTAATTTTCCAAAATTGAATGTGCAAATGCTGGTGAGAAAGTTTATGTATAAGAGTCGATTCACTATAATCCTGTATACTTACAATAGTATATTCTGGAAATATTTCGTTCTTAACTGTTTTAGAAATCACATCAAAATCAACAATTGACTGACTTTCGACTAACGGAAACTCATATAAATTGTGCCAGATTCCTTTTTCAATTCTTTTTTGAATTAAAGTGTTCCCTGAATTATCTTCCAAAACCAAATAATTAAAGTAACGATTGGTCACTTTTATTTTTTTTGACTTAATAGGAAGCATGTTAACTTTTCCTTTTTGTAAGGCGGCACAGCTTTCGTTAAAAACACAAACCTTGCAATCAGGACTTTTAGGAACGCATTGCAACGCACCAAATTCCATTATGGCCTGATTAAAAATCGCAGGATTATCTTTAGGCATTAATTCCTGAGCCAAAGCCGCAAACTCTTTTTTAGTTGCTGGAAGCGCAATATCCGATTCGATATCAAAATAACGAGCCAATACGCGAAACACATTTCCATCTACAACAGGAATTGATTCATTATAAGAAAAAGAGGCTATTGCAGCGGCTGTATATTCTCCGACACCTTTAAGTTTTAAAAGCTCTTTATAAGAATCAGGAAAAACGCCGTTTAAGTCATTACTTATATATTGAGCCGTTTTATGAAGATTACGGGCACGAGAATAATAGCCCAAACCTTGCCAAAGTTTCAAAACTTTCTCTTCTGAAGCTTCTGCTAAATGTTTTACAGTAGGAAATTCCTGAGTAAATGAAAAAAAATAAGGCATTCCTTGAGCAACTCGCGTTTGCTGAAGCATGATTTCTGAGAGCCAAATCTGGTACGGATCGACCGTTTTTCGCCACGGTAAATCACGCTTGTGCTGTAAATACCATTTTATCAATATGTTATGAAAATTCATCGTAAAATACTTAGATTGCAAAAGTAAATGTTTATGTAATTAAAATTTAACGAATTAGCTTGATTAATTATTTTTTTAATTCCTATATTTGCAAACTCAAAAAAATAGTACACCATTTATAAAATAAAATAGGAAAGAAAATGACGAAAGCAGATATCGTAGCGAAGATTTCAGAGAAGCTAGGTCTTGAAAAAGGAGACGTTCAAGCAACAGTAGAAACTTTTATGGAAGAAGTTAAGACTTCTTTAGAGACTGGAGATAATGTTTACCTAAGAGGTTTTGGTAGTTTTATCGTAAAAACTAGAGCTGAAAAGACTGGAAGAAACATTTCTAAAAACACTACTATTAAAATTCCAGCACACAACATTCCTGCGTTTAAACCTGCAAAAGTTTTTGTAGAAGGAGTTAAAACTAACAACGAAGCAAAATAATATTAATTAACATAAATCTGACACGATATGCCAAGTGGTAAAAAAAGAAAGAGACATAAGGTAGCTACTCACAAACGTAAGAAAAGAGCGAGAGCTAACCGCCACAAAAAGAAAAAGTAGTTTTAAACTACTTTTTTCTTTTTAAACGTTCATTGAAATTGAAAATTAGTAATCAGTCATCAGTATTTAGTATTCAGTCAGCTGAACACTTAAAACTGCGAACTGCCAGCTGATTTTCTTCGGGTTAATACCTGTTAAAATATTGTTTAATCCATCCTTACAATTCAGTTATGAGTTATAAGTTATGAGTTATGAGTTGCAAAACTTGAAACTTGAAACCAAAAAACTTTAAACTAAAAGTCTGGATAAAAATTTACAGTGTGAATAAAGAATTAATCATTAGATCTAGTTCTGAAGCAGTAGATTTTGCCTTATTAAAAGATGGAAAACTAATTGAATTACACAAAGAAGAAGAAAAAAGCAACTTTCAGGTTGGTGATATTTTTATTGCCAAAATCAGAAAACCAGTTGCTGGACTTAACGCTGCTTTTGTAAATGTAGGTTTCGAAAAAGATGCCTTTTTACATTATCACGATTTAGGTCCAAATCTAGCTTCTCAGCTGAAATTCATAAAACTTGTAAGCGCAGGTAAATTAAAAGATTTCTCCCTAAAAACCTTTCAGTTTGAAAAAGAGATTGACAAAGATGGCATCATTACTGATATTTTAAGTGCCAATCAATCTGTCTTAGTTCAAGTAGTTAAAGAACCTATATCGACCAAGGGTCCAAGAATAAGTGCTGAGCTTTCTCTTGCCGGAAGATTTATCGTTCTAGTTCCTTTTTCTGATCGTGTTTCTATTTCTCAAAAAATAGAAGACAAAAAAGAAAAGGATCGTCTAAAAAAACTTGTTCTATCGATCAAACCTAAAGGATTTGGTGTTATTGTTCGCACAGTAGCAGAAGGCAAAAACGTAGCCGAATTAGAAAAAGATTTGCAGAACCTGCTTGGCAGATGGTCTGCAATGTGTAAAAAATTACCAACTGCTCATCATCCATCAAAAGTGTTAGGAGAGCTTAATAGAGCTTCTTCGATATTAAGAGATGTATTTAATGATACCTTCAGCGGTATCCAAATAGATGATGAAGAGTTGTACCACCAGACGAAGGAATATCTGCAAGAAATTGCACCTTCCAAACAATCGATTGTTAAGTTTTATCAATCAAATGACACTCCAATTTTCGAGAAATACAATATAGAGAGACAAATCAAAACTTCTTTTGGCCGAACTGTTTCCATGAGTAAAGGTGCTTATCTTATCATAGAACACACTGAAGCTCTTCACGTTATAGACGTAAACAGCGGAAACCGTTCTAATAAAGCGACCAACCAAGAAGACACAGCCATGGAAGTGAATATGATTGCTGCAGCAGAAATCGCAAGACAACTACGCTTGCGTGATATGGGCGGAATAATCGTAGTTGATTTTATTGATATGTCTAATCCAGAAAATAGGAAAGTTTTGTTCGACTTCTTGCGAGAAGAAATGAGCGACGATAAAGCAAAACATAAAATATTACCGCCGAGTAAATTTGGTTTAGTCCAAATTACAAGACAGCGAGTAAGACCAGAAGTTAATATCAAGACCAGAGAGGAAGATCCTAACAAACATAATGGTGAAATTGAAGCTCCAATTTTAATCATTGATAAGATCACCGCTGATTTAGAAAGACTTTTAAAAACCCACAATAAGGTTGTGCTTAATACACACCCGTTTGTGGCTGCATACCTCAGTAAAGGTTTTCCATCATTACGTTCAAAATGGTTTTTTGAGCATAAGAAATGGGTGAAAATCATACCTCGTGACGCTTACACGTACTTAGAATACCATTTCTATGATAATAAAGGAAATGTTATTTCAGAATAAAATAAAAACCGCCTTTCGAAAGATTGGCGGTTTTTTTGTGGCTTTTTTTTAGTTTTTCCGCCACGAATTCACGAATTATTGTAAAACAAATTCGTGAATTCGTGGCGGAAAAATTATTCTCTTACGATTTCAATTTTCCTCCTAATTTCATTTCCAGAAGCATCAACAACTGTAATAAAATGTGTTCCTGTTGTTGGCGTGATGGGTAATTCATGAAATGTTTTTGTAGTTGCTTTATAAACATCATCTACATACCAGAACAATTCTTTATCTCTTTCAGAATAAGCTACTTTCAGAATTACAGGCTGTACATTACTATTAAAATCTTTTGTTAAGTAAATTTTGCTATTTGCTTTCGGATAAATAAAATCCATTGTTGTGGTTTGCGTTCCCTCACAGCCTTCTTTAAATGGAGGTAAAGGCAAATACTCTATATGCTGACTTTTGTAATACCAAGCCATAACTGGCGGCAGTACAAACCAGTTTTTAGTGACGATATTATCTACATTCTCACAGCTGCTGTTTACCTGAAATTGCTTTGTTCTATCTAAGTGAACGATTTTATGATATGGGCAAACCTTTGTAGATTTTCCCTTTTTTGGAACCCATTGTTTGATTTTCGGACAATTATCTTTTGCCAAATAACCGCTTAATCGGCAAACTTCAACTTCTGCTAAATCATTGTACGGAGTATCAAACCATCTTTGTCTTGGCAGTAAATTAAAAACATCAAATAAGATTGGTGCCGCGCTGGTAACTCCCGTCAATGTCGGACGTCCTTCTCCAGTTGCGTTTCCTACCCAAACTCCAACTACATATCTGGAATTTGTTCCAATAGCCCACGCGTCTCTGTTCCCGAAACTGGTTCCCGTTTTCCATGCAATTTTAAGCGAACTGTCATAAAATTTCCAAGCTTCGTCTCCTTCAGGCCTGTTAACTTCTTCCATCGCATTATAAGTTAACCAAATTGATCCTGCACCCAAAATATTCTTCTGATTGGTTTCTGAACCAAAATCGGTTTTAAAATCGTTTTTATAATTCAGTTCGGTAAATTCATTAGTTCTGTATTGTCCATTGTTTTTTGTGTAATAATTGACTGTAGAAGAAAGATTCGCATATGTTCTGCACAAATCCCATAAATTACTTTCTGCTCCTCCTAAAATCAACGATAAACCGTAATGATCGGGTGTTTTATTAATGTTTCTTAATTTAAATTTCTGCAATTCTTCATAAAATTTATTCACGCTAAAATCCTGAAGCATTAAAACGGCAGGAATATTTAACGAACGTGATAATGCTCGATGTGCAGGAACTGCCCCATCAAAAGTTAGATTAAAATTTTGAGGTGTATAACCCGAAATCTGTGTTGGGATATCAGCAATTAAAGTATTCGGCAATAATTCACCATCGTCTAACATTGCGCCATATAAAAGCGGTTTTAAGATGCTTCCTGTACTTCTTGGTGCGTCGATAATATCTACGTCTTTTTGGTGATCTGCGTCTGCAGGAGAATTTCCAACATAACTCATTACATTTCTGCTCTGAACATCAATTACCAAAATCGCCAGATTGTGAACTTCGTTTTGTTTGTACTGATTGTAATAATACCGTGCAATTTGATTGACTCTATTTTGAAGTGCGTAATCAATTGTAGTTTTAACTCTTGTTCCTTCTTCGTTTTTAGCCACTCTTTGTAGCAAATGCGGAGCAATTTGAGGCAAATCATACGGTTTTTGAGGCAATGGTTCTTCTATCGAAAGTTCGTAAGTCTGCTTATCAATTATACCTTCCTGATGTAATTTCAGGAGAAGTCGATTTCTTTTGTTTAAAAGTTTGATTTGGTTTTTCCCAGGATAAATTAAACTTGGTGCATTGGGTAAAACAGCCAAAACTGCATTTTCTGCCCATGACAATTGATTGGACTGAACGCCAAAATACCTCCATGAAGCCATTTCCAATCCCACAACATTTCCTCCAAAAGGCGCGTGTGCAGCATACATTTCGAGAATTTTATTTTTAGAATAGCCTAATTCTAACCTAGTTGCGAGAATAATTTCTATTATTTTTTCAAAATAAGTCCTATTATTTCCTTTTCGGGATAATCGAATAACTTGCTGTGTCAAGGTACTTCCTCCTCTGACAACTTTTCCTGCTTTTCTATTTTGTTTGAAAGCATTGATCATCGCACCTGGATTGAAGCCAGGATGTTTATAGAAATATTCGTCTTCAAAATAAACAATGCATTTTTTGAACTTGTCGGGAACACTGTCTTGCGCAGGAAAACGCCATTGTCCGTCGCGAGCAATTTTAGCGCCTAATAATTCTCCTTCTTTGCTTTCAATTACGGTTGAATACGGTTCTTTGAATAATGTTCGAGGTATCGAAAAATAGTAAATCAGCAAGAGCAGGAATGCAATTGCTGATTTTATTTTGTTTTTTTTTATCCAGTTTATAATACTCTGGAGGAATGCTTTTGTTTTATTTTTCAATACTTATTTTTTTAAACCGCAAAGAAGCAAAGATTTACGCAAAGTTCGCAAAGTTTTTTCTCTCGCAGATTCCGCAAATTTGGCAGATTTATTTTATCTGCTTAATCTGCAAAATCTGCTGTAAAATATTTTACCGCAAAGTTTTTTTGCCACAGATTAAATGGATTAACACAGATAAAAATCCTTTTAATCCGTATAATCTGTGGCTAATAATTTTATTTCACCACCTCAACCCAGAAACCTTTTGTTCTGGCTAAGAATGTATTATCATACATCGCTTCACATTGCAATCCTGGCAGATAATAATTTCCTAAATAAGATGCGTTCAGCAGAATACGGAAAACTTTCGTTTCTCTGGCTTTCATTCCGAAATAAAAATTTGTTCTGTCGTCACGGATATCAATATAATCAGCAATGTTATTTACTGCATCTCCATAATCAGTAAAACGAGTATTTACAATTTCAAATCCTGAAGGTAGAATTTGCGATAATGCCACATTTTGGACGCTTTCTCCTCTTTGGTTTTTAATTGTAACCTCAGCAACAAATTCAGTTCCCTGATTGATTTTGGAAACATTGATGATACTTCCTTTTCTATTTTTAAATATTATAGAAGCCGTAACATCGCTTTGAACTGCATTTTCTTGTCCGATTGGCAGAATTCCGGTGTTCAATACACGAACATAAACTGTATTGGCTTTATTGTTTTTCAGTGTAATACTGTTTGCACCAGAAGCAACAGACAAACTGCGATCTGCAACTGATTTTCCTGCATTTATCGTTTCTCCTTTTCCGTTTTTACTGAACTGGATATTAATTCCTTTTGGACCATTGCTCACCGCAAATTTCGACATTGCATACAAGCAGTAAGCTGTTGTCTGCGTACTCATCCATTGATTAGCAGACATTTCTTTGGCTAATTTTGTCGCTGTAACAAATGCTTTTTGTTTTTGGTCTAATAAAAGCATCGTTTCTAAAGCCATTGCTCTGTTTCTTTCGCTTGAACCATAATAGTAATAGCTGTAACCGTCTGAACTTCCGTCGATGCTTGTTTTCAAGAATAAACTTTGTCCAGCCGATTTCTGACCTGCTAAAACATAAGCTGCAGCCAAACGAAGCATACTTTCATTCGAAATGCCTTTTGTTTCTCTTAATCTGTTCATGGCTGATAAATCGGCATTTCCTGCTAAAGCCAAAGTATATAAACGATAGGCTTGCGCTAAATCATTTCCGTATTTCGGTTCAAAACGCCATTGTTTTGCTTCTTTCTGTTGATAGGACAACCATTTTGATTTGAAGTTTATTGGCAATACATATCCTTTTTTCTCTGCTTCAATCAAGAAATGTCCAGCGTAAGAAGTTCCCCAATCGTCTGCAATTGCATTTCCTTGCCAGTAAGGCAGACCGCCGTTTGATAATTGAAAATTACCCAATCTTGCAATTCCAGCAGCAATATTTTTCTGAATCAGATCTTTACGTTTTCCATCAATATCGGCTACATCTCCTAAATACAATTGAGGGAAAACTGATGATGTGGTCTGCTCCACACAACCATGCGGATATTGAATTAAGAATTGTAATCTTCCGTTAAAATTCATTGATGGCATTGATGAAACTTCCAATCTCGCTTTGTTGCTTCCTGCAATTCCAAAGGTTTTCCATGAAATTGTTTTAGTACTATTTGGCGTTAAAACAACGTCAGTAAAAGTACTCGTAACCGGATTCGGATTCGTCATATCGATTTCAACATCGTAAACTGATTTCTCACTTCCAGATGTTGCGATTACCTGAACTTTTGCAATTCCAGTCGCAGATCCAACAACCAAATTAAAATACGCCATTTTTTCATCTGGCTGTGCAAAATTCAATCTTTGAACCGCACTTCCCATTACTTTCAATCCGTTGCTGGTTTTTACCTGAATCGAAACATTTTTGATTTTGTTTTCAGTTGCAAAAACAGTTACTGGCAATGTTACTTTTTCTGATGGAGAAATCTTTCTTGGTAACGAAGCTAAAACCATCAACGGACTCTTAACTTGTGTTGCTTTTTCAACACTTCCGTAAGCGCTAGTTTTTGAATCTCCTGCCACAACCATTGTTCGAACAGAACCAATGTATTTAGGCAATTTTAATTGATGCGATTTCGTTTCTCCTTTTCCTAATTTAAAGGGGCCGTAGTACAATACAACAGGTTTAAAACGGTTTGCTTTTTTAGCTTTTCCTCCGCCTAAATCTTGGTCACCACCAACACTGAAAATCTGATTTATTTTTCCGCCGTAAGCACCAATTACATCATCATAGATATCCCAAGTTTTTACACCTAAAGCTTCGCGAACGTAGAAACTATCCCATGCATTTGGTGTTTTAAAACGAGTTAAATCTAAAAGTCCTTCATCTACAACAGCTATTGTATACGTCATTTCTTTGCCTGATTTCTCGCCTACTTTTACCATAAATGGCTGTTCTGGCCTTAAAACATCCGGCATATTAAGCGTTGGTGCCAAAATAGTGTTTTTATCTACCACTTCGATTGGCACAATTCCGTACATACGAATTGGCGAATCGTTTTTGGTTGAAGCATGCGGTTGCAATAACGTAATGTTGAAATAAACGTTTGGTGCCATTGCTCCCGTAATCGGAACCTCAACTTTGGTTTCCCCTTTTTTAGTTTCTGCCCAAATCGTCTGAACTACTCTAGATCCGTTTTCTACAGAAATCAAAGCACGTCCGCCTTCACTTGAAGGGAAAGAAATTTGTGCTTTTTCTCCAACTGCATAATTTTTCTTATCCGTAGAAAACACTAACATATTGGCTGTTGAAGCATCTCTGTTACGTGTTTTTCCAGACCAGATTGGCCAGTCGATATTTACGGTTAATGAAGTTGCGTGACCATCTATCTGATCGGCAACACGAATTAAATAGCGCCCCCATTCTTCATCTGTCAAAGCAAATTGGAAACTTCCTTTTCCGCTTGAATCGGTATTGATTACAAAAGTTTTGTATGAAGTTGTTGCATTCGACGAGTTATAATTGGATAAATTATCGCTTGAAGAATCCCACCACCATCTCCAGTCTACTTTGTAAACTCTAACTTCGAGATTATGAACCGATTTTGGTCTTCCGTTTTCATCAACTGTCACTACTTCAAAACGATTATTTGTTCTCGTTTCGAGCATGCTGTATTTATTCAGTTCAGGTGTTTTAACTCCAACATAAGTTTTGTATGGAGAATAAGTCGTAGACATTACATCTGTACTGAAATCTCCTCCTTCTTCATATACTTTTGTGATGAAGGATGCGCGAAGCATTCCCGGCGCCTGTCCTTGTAATCTAGGCTGAATATTTACTGAAGCTTTTCCACTTTCGTTTAATTTTCCTGAGAAAATGTTGATTTCTTCTGTACTGAATTGACGTGCTAAATCATCAAAAGTATATTTTTCGTATCCTTTGAAAGTAGTAGCTTGCTGAGAGAATTTTGCCTGCATTTCTACATTCAAATTCTTCGCAATGGCGCCATGAAGCCAAGTTACTTCCAGATTATCTGTATTTGGATATGAGGCAGAAAGCGTTTTTCTGCTAAACGTATTTTTGATTTTTAAACGATTTGGTTTAATCGTCTCAATCTTAATGCTCTTATAGAATTTTGCTCCTCCAACGCTTACCATTGCTTCCCAGTTTCCTGTTGGCGCATCTTGGTTTGTTGGAACGATAAAGGCATAATGATTCAGCTCATTCGTTTTTTGAACAGTCTGATAAACCGTTTTCCCGTTCGGATCGTTTAATCGAAACTTAATTGGATGTGATTTCGGCAGTTTATTCGATGCATCATTTAAAATAAAGGACAGATACAAATTATCGCCAGGACGCCAAACGCCTCTTTCTCCGTAAATAAATCCTTTTAAACCTTTTTGTAAAGTCTCTCCCGCAACGTCAAAATTACTTACCGATAACGAAAGCCCGTCATCCAGCTTCACATAAGTCGATTGATCGCCTAAAGTTACAATCGCAAAATAGGCGAATTTATCCAATTGGAAAGATGCAATTCCTTCACTGCTTGTCGCTTCTGTGGCAATTTTTTGCTGTTGGAAATTATACAAATCTACTCTTGCATTCGAAACTGGTTCTGTTGTAACGATATTATTTACAGCAAATAAGTACGATTTATTTTCTCCTCTTTTGGCAATAACGCCTAAATCTGTGGCTAAAATATTGGTTGCAATTCTGGCATTATAGAAATAAGAACCTGTACAAGGATCTTGACTTTCTCTCCAGTCATAATCGTCATAATAATAGTAATCATCGTAAGAGTTTCCGCTGTAGTTTACGTCGTTTTCATCAACTTCTTCTTCCTCAGCTTCATCATCACTATTATCTGAAGTTTCACATTTATACAACGAATATTTCTTTTTGTAAACAAACTCCACTCTGTAAATGGCTCCTGGTTCTGGTTTTATAATTTTAGATAAATCTAAAGCATACGTATTCCATTTGGCCAGATTTACGAGTGTGCTTTCCTTTAAATTGAGCGTCGTTTTGGCAATTGGCTGAGCAACTTTTTTGAGGTTTTGTCCGCCATTTAATTCATTGTATTGAAGGAATTGCAGAATATTATTTTTATAAATCTTATATACTTTTACGTCTACAGCGCTCAGATTTACAGCTTCAAAATTCAATTTTAAATTATTTGAACTTGGCAGAATCGTTCCGTTTTTAATAAAGCGGATATTGGGTTTGATCTGATCAAAAGAGATTTTTTCGCTGTAATTGTTTTCAAGTTTTTTGCCATACTGACTTTCGATTCCTTGAAAAACTTCCAATAATAATTCACCCGTAACAACTTGTTCTGGCTCTTCATCTGGAACGTATTCTACGGCTTCTTCTGCAACGGCTGCGGCAGAATCTACTGCCACTGCGGCTGTGTCAACCACAACGGCAGCCGAATCTACCGCTACCGCAGCTGGTTCTGCAACGGCTACTGCTATTGGTTCTTCTTTTTTAGGTGCGTTTTGGTTGGTAAAATATACTTTAAGTAAATTTCCTTGAGTAGAAAACTTAAGGTTATTAGTGTTTTGAATAGAAACCAATCCAGCAAAATCTTGTCCTTTTTCTAAAGGCTCAGAGAAATTAATTAAGACCTGCTGATTGTTTCCGTCTGGAACTTCAACTTTTATAACTTTAAATTCGTTGATACTTGTAATCGGGAAATCGATTTGACCTTTTTGGTCAATATCGAAATCATTTCCGTCATAAATAATTTCTAAATTTGAAGCTTCTGACTGGCGCTGAATGCTGTCGATTATAAAATGAAATTCTTTGCCTGAAGTCACATTTTTGTCGAACTTGATCTTAAGATCGTTTCCGTTATGTTTGGCTTGAACTAGCTTAATTGCTGTTTCTAAATCAATATTATCTGCTGTTTTAAGCGTGCAGTTTAAATATTGATATTCTTTGCTGTACGACTGAATATCGCCAGTATTAATGGTGAAATCTTGTTTAACAGTTTTAACTGTAAAATTGAATTTAGAAAGCTCTTTTTCTTTCTCTTTCGGAATGGCTGTTAGCTTATCTAAGTTTAAAGTAACTTGATATTCAGTTCCCATTTTGAGTTTTTTCTCCGGAATAAAAGCTAAAGTATTCGTCGAAAGCGCTACGACTTTTCCATTCACACTTGGCGAAATATCAAACAAATCGTCATCTAATTCTTGGTTGGGTTTCCAATCATTTTTATTGAATGCCAAAACCACCCGAATATCAGAATCTGCAGAAACGATACCGCCCGTAAAACTGGTAATGTAATCTTTAAATAATGAAAAATCTGAGTTGAAATCTGCAGCTGATTTGCGTCCGCAGGATTGGAAAATAAAAAAAACAAAAAATGCGAGAAATAGTCCTTTTGCTTTCACTTTTATCTAGAGTTAATCGGTTAATAAACTAATAATTTAATGGGAATTGCTATTAAGGACATAACAGCAAAATCGAAATTAAATTATGATAAAAGTAAATTATTTCCTGAACTCTTTAAGAAGAAAATTCTTTAATCCAAATATTTAACTTTTGTTGAACTTTAATAGTTGATTTCAAAGCTCAGAACCTAATTTTGACAACACTTTATCCATTTCAAGAAAGTCTTTTTCTGTATTTGAGGAATAATGCATTTGATTATTGTTTATGATAACAATTACATCATCAGGATGATTTCCATAAAATTTTATCCCTTCAACCCATTGCTTGAAAGATACTCCTTTATTTGAAAAATTTTGAGTGATGAAATCTAATCCGTTTGATTCGATTTTATAAAATGTATCACAAGTAAAATCTAATGCAAAACTTGCTTGTAAATAGGCCATTGCAGTAAAGAAATCTGTTAAAGTTTCTGTTTCCAAATCCCAATCTTTTTCATCATAACTCATATAAACAGGCGGATTGGATTTTGACAAATCATTTTTATGAATTCCCCAAACACATGACTTTTGATTTTCAGAATAAAATATCAAATAATCATCGTGTTTATAATATTGAAAACGTTCTGAAACAATCAACAAATCCTGTGTATGATTTAGATTTTGAATTTTACCCAATTCAGCATAATAATCAACAAAAACCTCAGGAAGTTCTCCGAAGATATCTTCTACAACTTGAATTTCATCATTTGTAAAACCATTTGATTCTGTGATATGAAATAGCTTTTTTATTGTTGAAAAATCTGTCATGATCTTTAGAATTATTTACGTCTCTCCAGAAAAAAACGTTTCATTAAATCAGCCGCTTCGTTTGCCATTACGCCAGAAACAACAGTTGTTTTAGGATGTAGTTTTGTTCCCATATTTAGAAATCCGCGTTGTTCATCGCGTGCTCCAAAAACGATTTTAGAAATCTGACTCCAATACAAAGCTCCTGCGCACATTTGGCAAGGTTCGAGAGTTACGTAAAGCGTACAGTCTTTTAAATATTTTCCGCCCAGAAAATTCGCCGCAGCGGTTATAGATTGCATTTCGGCATGAGCCGTAACATCATTTAGCAATTCGGTCAAATTGTGGCTTCTTGCAATAACTTTATCAGCTACAACTACAATAGCTCCAACAGGAATTTCGCCTTTTAAATAGGCTGCTTCTGCTTCCTGCAAAGCTTTCTTCATAAAATATTCGTCTGTAAAAGGATTTTCCATAAATGCAAAAGTAAAACTTTACTCATTATTTTTACTACATTTAAATTTTGAAATTGGAATATGGAAAGAAACTATAAAATAACTGCCAATATAAATTGCAAATCGTTTTTGCCGATTCTGTATGCAGTTATCACTGTAGTTTTTTTCAGTTGTCAAAACAAAGAAGACAAACAACAAAAAATTAAGAGAAATGTTGTTACCGATACTTCAACAATACAACCTGTTGCTTTAGATACAAATGCAATAAATGGGAAAAAATCAGATCAGACATCGCCTGATTTATCAAAAGCGGAACAAACCGAATTAAAACAAACAACCCCAATAGCAACCAAAGAAGTTGATAAGAACGAATCTTCAAAATCTGAAAAAGCAAAAAAAGACGATTTACAATCTACTCTAAAACCTCTTTCCAATACAAATGCAGAATTTCCAGGCGGAATCGATCAATTTCATACTTTCTTCATGAAAGAATATAAAAAGCCGGAAAGCGTTAATTATTGGAAACTCAATTTCACACTTGCATTTGCAGTAGAAAAAAATGGTTCTGTTTCATTTCTAGAATGTTCTCCAGCAGTTGAAGAACCTCTAGAAAAAGAAATTATTCGGGTTTTAAATTTATGTCCTAAATGGCAGCCAGGCGAATCGAATGGAAAAAAAACGAGAATGCAATATTCTGTGCCCATCTCTTTAAAAAGATAATATGATTTCGCTATTTTCTATAATTTAACATTTAAAAAAGAAAGAATAATCTTATGTTTTATTAATTTGCACCTTTTTATTAAATGCAAAAAATATGAAACCAGATTTTAAAGTAAGTATTCCCGAACCCTGTAATGAAAATTGGGATAAAATGACGCCCAATGAAAAGGGGAGATTCTGTACTGTCTGCAATACGACTGTAATTGACTTTACTAAAAAATTGCCCTCTGAAATTCAGCAATATTTTATTCAAAATGAAAATCAGAAAGTCTGCGGGAGGTTTTTAAAATCGCAAACTGAATTAGTAGATATCCGAATTCCAAGTAGCGTTTTCTTTTCTCAAAATCAATATCATAAAATATTTTTATTGGCTTTATTTATAGCCATGGGGACTTCTCTGTTTAGCTGTTCAGATAATAACGGAAATAAACATAAAATTGATTCGATTACCATTGACCAAGAAAAAGTGAGAAGGGATAGAGAACTTAATCAGTTAATAAAACAAATGCGTAATCCAAATAGAGGAATATCAATGGGGGATCCAGGAGCGCATGTTGATGATTACGAAAATACACCAAGTTTTAAAAAGAAAAGTAATAACAAACCTTTAGCAATAGACACTGACACAACACAAATAGATTGTGAAAAAATTGAAATAGATTCAGAAATTTTAAATACTGAAGATGCGCCTTTAAAAGTAATTGATTCAACTAAACAGAAAACAAATTAAATTTAAAACCGTAAATTTGCTTTTTACCTTACAATGAAAAGCAATTTACTTTCCAACATATATAATCCTGCTGATTTACGTCTTTTAAAAGAAGAACAGCTTACTCAAGTTGCCCAAGAACTTCGTCAATTTATTATTGATATCGTTTCTGTAAAAGAAGGGCATTTGGGCGCAAGTTTAGGCGTTGTAGAACTTACAATTGCCTTACATTACGTTTTTAATACTCCTGATGATTTATTGGTTTGGGATGTCGGACATCAAGCTTACGGACACAAAATATTGACCGAAAGAAGAGAAGTTTTTCATACTAATAGACAAATTGGTGGCCTTTCTGGTTTCCCAAAAAGAAGCGAAAGCGTTTACGATACTTTCGGCGTTGGACATTCTTCTACTTCTATTTCTGCAGCGCTCGGAATGGCGATTGCTTCTAAATTAAAAGGGGATTTTGAGAAAGAACATATTGCGGTTATCGGCGATGCTTCAATCGCAAGCGGAATGGCTTTTGAAGGCCTTAACCACGCTGGAGTTACAGACGCCAATATTTTAGTTATTCTAAATGATAATGCCATCGGAATTGACCCAAGCGTTGGCGCTTTAAAAAAATATTTGACTTCCGTTAAAAACGGAAAAAACCCGCGACAGAATAACATCATTAAATCTTTGAATTTCGATTATTCAGGTCCAATTGACGGGCATGATCTTCCAAAACTAATCAAAGAATTAAATCGTCTTAAAAATATTAAAGGTCCAAAATTCCTTCATATTGTAACTACAAAAGGAAAGGGATTGCAGCAAGCGGAAGAAAATCAGGTGAAATATCATGCACCTGGAAAATTTGATGCTTCGACTGGAGAAATTCATTTAAAATCGGAAGAAAATCTTCCTCCAAAATATCAGGATGTTTTTGGTTTTACTATTTTAGATTTAGCCAAAAAGAATGAAAAAATAATCGGAATAACCCCAGCAATGCCATCTGGAAGTTCGTTAAAATTTATGATGGACGAATTGCCTGATCGCGCTTTTGATGTTGGAATTGCCGAGCAGCATGCCGTAACACTCGCCGCAGGAATGGCAACTCAAGGCATGATTGTGTATTGCAATATTTATTCGACTTTTTTACAGCGTGCCTACGATCAGGTTATTCATGATGTGGCGTTACAAAATCTTCCTGTTATTTTTTGTCTTGACAGAGCTGGTCTAGTTGGCGAAGACGGCGCAACCCATCATGGTGTTTTTGACATTGCGTATCTACGTTCGATTCCGAATATGATCATCTATGCTCCGTTAAACGAAATTGAACTTCAAAATATTTTGTACACGGTTCAATTAGGAATAGATCATCCAATCGCAATTCGATATCCAAGAGGTCGCGGAGTCCTGCCAAATTGGGAAGTAGAAAATTTCGGACATTACGAAAAAATAATTTTAGGTAAAGCAAAATGCTTAAAAGATGGTACAAAAGTTGCTGTACTGTCGGCTGGAACAATTGGAAATAATGTTATAGAAGCGCTCAAAGAATCAACCAATTCTGATGAGATTGCCCATTATAATTTTAGTTTTATTAAACCATTAGACATCAATACATTAAATGCTGTTTTTTCAACTTTCGAGCGCATTATTACAATCGAAGATGGGGTTAAAAATGGTGGTTTTGGAAGTGCAGTTTTAGAGTTTGCAGCATCAAATAACTTCAAAAATTCTATTGAAATTTTGGGTGTTCCAGACGAATTTATTGAGCACGGAACAGTAAATCAACTGCAACAATTGTGTAAAATTGACGTTAAAAGTTTAATAAATCTTTTTTCTAACGGTTCAAAATAATTATTTTGCGACACCAAAACAAAAATTACCGAAATGAAATTATTGCGTTCTACCCTTTTGCTGTTATTGCTTTTGTGTACCTCTAATAACTTTGCCCAGATTATACAAACAACTCTAAGCCCGAATCAAGCACCTAAACCGCCTTCTAACTGGACAGAAAAAAACCAACTTGGTTTTGACCTTTCACAAATTGCTTTTGTGAACTGGAGTGCGGGGGGAACGAGTTCTATTTCTGGTTTATTTAAAGGAGAATTTTCTAGGACATATTTAAAAGGAAATAATAAATGGTTCAATGAACTTATTATGAAATATGGTCTGAACAAGCAAGAAGAGACTGAAACGAGAAAAACTGATGATGCGATTCAATTCAACTCAACGTACGGTTTTAGAAAAGACACTGCTTCAAATTGGTATTATTCAGCAAAATTTAACTTCAATACGCAGTTTACCAACGGTTACAATTATCCTAATCGAGATGTTCCTATTTCCAGACCCTTTGCACCAGCATATGTCTTCCTAGGAGCTGGAGCTGAGAACTCTAATAAAGAAAAAAACAGAACGTTTTACTTCTCACCTATTACGTTAAAAACAACCTTAGTATTAGATCAAGATTTGGCAAATCAAGGTTCTTTTGGTGTTAAAAAAGCCGTTTATGCGCCAGACCCTTTAGATCCGACACAGCAAATTTTAATTGAAGAAGGTCAAAAGGTAAAAGCCGAATTTGGTATACTTTTAACTGCGTACATGAAAAGCGAAATCTATAAAAATGTTTTTTATGAAAACAGACTTACCTTATATACTGACTATTTAAACAGATTTGGTAATGTGGACGTTGATTATGATACCCGTTTGGACTTGGTCGTAAATGCTTATGTGAAAGCCAATATTGGTATTCACTTAATTTATGATGACGACATTAAAAACAAAAAAGATGTTGTTGATCCAACTACAGGAACAAAAACTCAAATTACCGAAGGACCAAAAATGCAATTAAGACAAGTTCTTGGTGTGGGTCTGGTTTATGCTTTCAAATAAAATATATCACAGCTATAAAAAAAGCTTCTTTTAGAATATTTCTGAAAGAAGCTTTTTTGTTTAACGCTTTTTTTGTCCTTGAATCATTTCATACAGCTCCAACGCATTTCCGTCTGTTAGGAGCGAAACGTAATGACAGATATGCAATAAACGCTCGTACAAATTGGTTTTGTCTAAATGATGTTTTTCTGGCAGCATTTTCAAAATCAGTTTATCGTAATTTGAGGCAGTGCCTTCATATTTATTATTGTATGCGGTAATGAATTTATCCAGCAGTGTTTGAATAATCTGATAACCCACAATTTCTTTCTCGATCACTTCTCGGCTTTGGTAGATTTTCTCAACACTTAGTTTGATAATATCATCCATCTGAGCCTTGTATTTACTTTTGTCTGTTAAAGCGAAAGGAAAGTTTCCAGCCAAAATTGCTTCTTCATTTTCAACAAAAACATTTACTGCGTCATTAATTAAAGTTCCAATTGCTAAAGCTCGTAAATAACTGATACGATCCTCTTTTGTCGTTAAAGATTTGTATTTCGAAACTCCTATATTATCTTTTACCAGATTAATTAAATATTCTAAAGCGAAATCTTCAGAAACCAAACCTAAATTGATGCCGTCTTCGAAGTCAATTATGGTGTAGCAAATATCATCTGCAGCTTCAACTAAATACGCCAAAGGATGTCTTTCAAAACCAATATCATCTCCAGATTTATTGGCAATCATTCCCATGTCTTTGGCTACTTCTTCAAAAAATAATTTATCAGTTTGAAAGAAACCATATTTCTTATCGGCGATATTATGGGTTGGCTTTTTAGGAAGACTTTCTTTTGGATATTTCATAAAAGCGCCTAAAGTTGCATACGAAATACGAAGTCCGCCCTCAATTCCCGGACGGCTTGCTGTTAGAACTGAAAATCCGTTGGCGTTTCCTTCAAAATCAACTAAATCTTGCCATTGTTTATCTGTCAGCTGATTTCTATATTTTTGACCGTTTCCGATAGAAAAATATTCTCCAATCGCTTTTTCACCAGAGTGCCCAAATGGCGGATTCCCAATATCATGTGCCAATGAAGCCGCAGCTACAATCGCACCGAAATCATTCATATGATAACCGTGGACTTCTTTTAAATAAGGATATTTTTCAATAATCTTTTTCCCAACCAAACGCCCAAGCGAACGCCCGACAACAGAAACTTCTAAACTGTGCGTTAAACGCGTGTGTACGAAATCGGTTTTAGAAAGCGGAATAACTTGTGTTTTATCTTGTAAACTTCTAAAAGCGGCAGAAAATATGATTCGGTCATAATCAACTTCAAATCCTAAACGCGTATCATCTTGTTCTACACGTAATCTTTTGCTTGTATCGCCCTGACGTTTTAATGATAAAAGTTGTTCCCAGTTCATTTTTATATTTTAGATTTCTGATATTAGATTTTAGATTTTGAATCTAAGCTTCAAAAATACGTTTTTATTTTAGGATAATATTCAATTAATACTGGCCACAATGAATTCGATTTAATTTTTTTTTGCCACGAATTTCATGGATCTCCACGAATTAATTTAACTGCAAAGATTTGTGTTAGTTTGTGTAATTTGTGGCAAAAAAATAACCGTCAACAATAAAAATCATTTTTAATCTGTGCAATCTGTGGCAAAAAAAACTAAAACTCCAATGCAGTACTATGTTTGATTTCTCCCATTACAAAAATGCTGTTCGTATTCCCTATATTTTCTATCGTTGACAATTTATTCATTACAAAATCCTGATAACTAGCCATATCTTGCACCAAAATTTTAAGCATGAAATCGTAATCGCCAGCAATATTATAACATTCTATAATTTCTGGAAGTGCCACAATATCCTTCACAAAATTGCTTCCGACATTTTTGGCGTGTTCTTTTAATCGCACATTACAAAAAACCGTCATGCCGCGGTTCATTTTCTTTTTGTCTAAAAGAGCAACATATTTTGTAATATAACCGTCTCTTTCCAATCTTTTAATTCTCTCATAAACGGGAGTAACAGTCAGGAATAATTTACTTGCAAGATCTTTTGTATTGATATTGCAATCTTCTTGAAGGTATTTTAGGATGAGCAAATCGGTTTTATCTAGGTTTTCCATAGTTTTTTTTACGGCTAAAGATTCATTTGAAAGTTTTTTACAGTAATAAAATCTTTTAAATATAATTTTAAAAACACATTTTACTGAAATAAACCTCAAATATAAGTTATAAAAACCAAGAACGTACATTTGTTCAGTAAAAAATACTGAATCAAAAATGAAAACAAACAACTTAGGTTACCCAAGAATTGGCAGCAACAGAGAACTCAAAAAATCGAGCGAACTTTATTGGGCAGGAAAAATTTCTGCAGACGAACTTATAGATGCTGGAAAAGAAATCCGTCTTAAAAACTGGAAATTACAAGCCGAAGCAGGAGTTGATTTAATTCCTTCTAATGACTTTTCTTTTTATGATCAGGTTTTAGATTTGACTCTAACCCTTGGGGCAATTCCAGCGCGTTATCATGAATTGGCAAAAATCAATTCGTCTCTCGATTTGTATTTTGCCATGGCAAGGGGATCTCAAAAAGACGGACAAGATGTTGTGGCAATGGAAATGACAAAATGGTTTGACACTAATTACCATTATATCGTTCCTGAATTCACTAAAAATCAAAAGTTTGAATTGTTTTCTGAAAAAATAATCAATGAATTTAAAGAAGCGAATGCTCTCGGAATTAAGACGAAACCTGTTTTAATTGGTCCCGTTTCGTATTTATTATTAGGAAAAGAAAAAGAAGAAGGCTTTAACCGAATTGATCTTCTTGATAATTTACTTCCTGTTTATTTCGAAATTTTGGAAAAACTGCAAGCCGAAAATGCCGAATACATTCAGCTTGACGAACCTTTCTTGGCTTTAAATTTAACAGATAAAGACAGAAGCGCTTTCACGAAAGTGTACAATGAAATCAACAAACGTTTCCCAAAACTGAAAATTGTTTTAGCGAATTATTTCGATTGTTTTGGCGAAAATTTAGAAATTGCTTTGGCTTTGCCTGTTGATACTTTTCATTTAGATTTGGTTCGTTGTCCGCTGCAATTGGATGATATATTAGAATCTGGAAAATTGACTTCAAATGTAAATCTTTCTCTTGGAGTGGTTGACGGAAGAAATATCTGGAAAAACGACTTCAAAAAATCTTTAGAATTAATTAAAAAAGCAACTACAGCTTTAGGCGAAAGCCGAATTTTAATTGCGCCTTCTTGTTCTTTAATTCATAGTCCGTGCGATTTAGATTTAGAAACAAATGACCAGACGCTTACGCCAGAAATCAAACAATGGCTGGCTTTTGCAAAACAGAAAATCAACGAAATTGTACTTTTAAAACAATTTGCTTCTAACGAAATTAACATCGAAAACTCAGTCGATTACAAAGAAAATGTACAGGCAAATGAAAACCGCAAAACTTCAAAATTAATTCATAATAATGAAGTAAAATCTCGCGTGGCAGGAATTACAGCTTCTGACGATCAACGAAAAAGTTCTTTTGCCGTTAGAAGAAAAAGCCAAATCGAAGCTTTAAAATTACCATTATTTCCAACCACCACAATTGGATCTTTCCCTCAAACAGCAGAAGTGAGAAGCTGGAGAGCAAAATTCAAAAAAGGAGAATTAAGTACTCAAGAATACAATGATTTAATCGAAAAAGAAACCGAAGCAACCATTCGTTTTCAAGAAGAAACCGGAATCGACGTTTTAGTTCATGGTGAGTTTGAACGCAACGATATGGTGGAATATTTCGGAGAACAATTGGCCGGATTTACATTTACAAAAAATGGCTGGGTTCAGAGTTACGGAAGCCGTTGCGTGAAACCGCCAGTTATTTATGGAGACATTTCTCGACCAAATCCAATGACGGTAAAATGGTCGCAATATGCACAATCGTTGACTTCGAAATGGGTAAAAGGAATGTTGACTGGCCCTGTAACGATTCTGCAATGGTCATTTGTGCGAAACGATCAGCCTCGTTCTGAGACTTGTACGCAAATTGCTTTGGCTATTCGTGACGAAGTCGTTGATTTAGAAAAAGCGGGAATCAAAATCATTCAGATTGATGAACCTGCAATCAGAGAAGGTCTTCCATTGCGAAAAGAAGAATGGGCGAAATATTTGGATTGGGCGATTCGTGCTTTCAGAATTTCAGCAAGCGGTGTAAACGACGACACGCAGATCCATACGCACATGTGCTACAGCGAATTCAACGACATCATCCAAAACATTGCCGACATGGATGCCGACGTTATTACAATCGAATGTTCGCGTTCGCAAATGGAACTTTTAGATGCTTTTGCCAACTTTAAATATCCTAACGAAATTGGCCCTGGAGTTTACGACATTCACTCTCCTCGAGTTCCTTCAAGTGCAGAAATGGTTCGCTTGTTGGAAAAAGCTTCCAACGTAGTTCCCGTAGATCAGCTTTGGGTAAATCCAGATTGCGGTTTAAAAACACGCCATTGGGATGAAACTAAAAAAGCGCTAATAGAAATGGTTGCCGCAGCCCAAGAAATGCGTGCAGCCGTAGAAAACCCTGTGACTTAATACCTTAAATAGTTTTTGTTTTTTATACCAGCAAATGAGGCCGAATATTAGTTATGATTCGGTTCGGCTTCATTTTGCTGGTATTATTTTTCTAAGGAGCAGGAGATTTTCGTTTCCAAAATAACTTCAGTCCCGCTATCCGCTATATCTTTTCCTAGCTAAAGAAGCTAGAAAAAGGATACCTCCCGAAGCCTCGGGACTATCGGGGCTAAAAAATAACTTTTTAGTTTTCAGAAGAACTTTATTAAAATAAAGAAGCGTTCCAATTGGAACGCTTCTTTATTTTAATAAAAATCTAAAATTAGAAGTTTTTAGAAATTCCGATGTTTACCGTTTTACCAAAGTTAAAGTAAAACGAATTGATATCTACCCCATTATTATCATAACTTAAGGTTTCATAACCTAGACCACCAATGCTGAAGTTCAATCCAAAACCTTTTTTCATGTTAATAAAAAGTGCTGGTGTAAGTCCAACATACAAACCATCAGCTTTTAGCTCAGAAGTTAAAGTTCCATTTTCATACGTTTTATTTTTACGATTTTGAAAACCTGCTCCTAAATCTCCAAAAACAGAAAAAGTCTCACTCAACGGAACCGTATAACGAACAAAGGCTCCTGCTTTAAAATTATTGAATTTAGATTCATCTGCGTCACCTTCTTGTTTAGAAGAAGCCACTTTAAACTCTGCTCCAACTGTCCAATTATCATGAAATTGATAACCTGCTCTTGGAGCAAACTCAAAGGTATTTGACTTTACCTTATTATTTTGATAATCGTAAGTATCAGAGGTGTAACCAATGTTTCCACCAACTAAAACAGTTCCCTTTTGGGCATTTGCAAAGCCAAAAACTGACAATGCAAGAATAAGTAGCATTTTTTTCATAATGGTTTATATTTAAAATTTGTAAGTATTAACCAACAACGATGCCACCCAACAGGCAATAATAATACAAAAGTCAAACATTTACAGTTACTTAATAAATTCTCAACATAGCAATGTAGATTTGGTATTTTATTACAAATCACTAAACATTAAATTTACATTGATGCATAAAAAAAGCGCTCCAATGGAGCGCTTTCTGAAATTGAATATAAAAACTAGATTAGAAGTTTTTAGAGATTCCAATGTTAACTGTTTTTCCGAAGTTGAAGAAGAAACTGTTAACGTCTGGTCCGTTATTGTCATAACTTAAAGTTTCGTATCCTAAACCACCGATGCTGAAGTTTAATCCAAAGCTGTTTTTCATGTTAATGAAAAGAGCTGGAGTTATACCAACATACATACCGTCTGCTTTATATTTAGAATAAGCATTTCCAGGACCGTACACTTTGTTTTTTGCGTTTTGGAAACCTGCACCCATATCAGCAAAAACAGAGAAAGTTTGGCTTAATGGCATAGTGTAACGTACAAATGCTCCTAATTTGAAACCATTGTTTTTTTCTTCAATAGCTCCTGCTTCATCTTTAGAAGAACTTACTGTAAATTCACCTCCAACAGTCCAGTTGTCGTGGAATTGGTAACCTACTTTAGGAGAAAAAGTAAATTCATTTGTTTTTGTTTCACTAGTAGAGAAATCAGTTGTTTCAGAAGTAAATCCGATGTTTCCACCTACTAAAATTGTTCCTTTTTGTGCGTTTGCAAAACTGCAGATAGCTAAAGCAGCTACCACTAACATTTTTTTCATTTTTGGCTTTTAATTTAAAATTTATGTTTCCTTTAACAATAACAATGCCGTGAATTAAGGGCTTTATATTTTTTTTAAGAAATACTTAAGAAGCCAAAATGTAGCAATCGACATTATTTCTAGTTACTTTTGTAGCAAATAAAAAATCTATGTCGATAGTAGTAAACAACATATCAAAAAGTTACGGAACACAAAAAGCATTAAATTCAATTTCTTTTTCGATTGAGAAAGGAGAAATTGTTGGATTTTTAGGTCCAAACGGAGCTGGAAAATCTACTTTAATGAAAATTTTGACCACATATTTATTGGCAGATGAAGGCTCAGCCCTTGTAAACGGTCACGATGTCATGACGGAGAATAAAGCTGTTCAACGCTCGATCGGATATTTACCAGAACATAATCCGTTATATTTGGATTTGTATGTTCGTGAGTATTTGGCATTTAATGCCGATGTTTATAACGTGCCAAAATCAAGAATTGAAGAAGTAATTCAGCTGACAGGACTGACACCAGAAAGCCATAAAAAGATCGGCCAGCTTTCTAAAGGATACCGTCAACGCGTTGGATTAGCAAATGCTTTGCTTCATGATCCAGAAGTTTTAATTTTGGATGAACCAACTACCGGACTGGATCCTAACCAGTTAATGGAAATTCGTAATGTAATTAAAAATGCAGGAAAAAATAAAACTGTTTTTTTATCGACACACATCATGCAGGAAGTCGAAGCAATTTGCGATCGTGTCATAATTATTGACAAAGGACAAATCGTTGCAGACAATAAATTAGACCATTTAGTTACGGCAGATAAAGAGCAAGTTATTGAAGTTGAGTTCGATTACAAAGTTGAGGAACAACTTTTAGCGAAACTTGAAAATATTTCTTCGTACGTAAATACTCATGACATGACATGGGAACTAACTTTTGTCACAGAAAAGGATATGCGCCCTGCGATTTTTGACTTTGCCAACGAAAATGGATTAAAAACATTACAATTGAATCAGAAGAATAAAAATCTAGAAGCTGTTTTTAGAGAAATTACTAAATAAGTATTCAGTCTCTCCCGATAGCTATCGTGACGGTTTTCAGTTAGAAAAGCGGTTTGTTTTAAATAAAACAAACCGCTTTTTTTATTCTATCTTCTCTACAAATGAGCAAATTAAGGATTTTCTAAAAAAATAATTTCTATTTTTATTTAGACTTGTTATAAATAATATTATATTTGGCATATAAAATTCGTTCTTTAAATACCTTGTTTTTGTTTTTTTTTGTGTTAGTTAAGAGCCTGTTCCTTCAAACAGGCTCTTCTACATTTAAGATTTAAATTCTAGAAAGCACTTCTTTCATTTCCTCAATCACAAGTTTTATATCATTTTCAGTTGTGCGCCAATTCACAAAAGAAGCTCTTATTCCTTTTTTGTTTTCATAAACTGTTGGCGTCATAAATACTTTTCCAGTATCATTCAAAGCAGATAAAAACTGACTTACCTTTTCTTGATTGTGTTCTCCTTTTAGGGTAAAGCAAACATTATTTAAACGAATTGGCGCTAATAACTCAAAATCATTTTCAATTAAAGCATTCCCAAAATGTAAGGCTAGTGCTATGCTACTTTCGATAATATCTCTAAAACCCTCTTTTCCATACGCTTTAAGCGAAAACCAAGCAGGCAGCGCACGTAAACGACGTGAATTTTCGGGAAGCACATTTAGATAATTAAAATTTTCCAGCGGATTTCCTAAATAGGGTGCATTTGAGTTCTGAAAAGTTTCAATCTGAAGATTAATATGATCTTTTTTAATTAAAAAGAAAGCACTTTCATAAGGCACATTCAACCACTTATGACAGTCAATTGTAATACTGTCTGCTCCTTCCCAGCCTTTTACCAAATGATTGTATTTGTCTGAAACTGCCGCAAATCCACCAAAAGCGCCATCAATATGCCACCAGAAATTGTATTTTTCTTTAAGTTTTGAAATCGCTTCAAAATCGTCAAAATCAGCAGTATTTACAGTCCCTGCACTTGAAATCAGGATGAAAGGATTTCCATTCAATTTCTTGATATTTTCTTCCATTTCAACAATATCAATTGCTTCGCGATTTCCTTCAATAGTTTTTACGGTGGTATAATTTTGGCTTCCAATTCCTAAAAGCGACAAACATTTTACAGAAGAAGAATGCGGTGTTGCAGTTAAAATATTAATCGTTTCTGAAATTCCGTTTTTAGCATAATCTTTCCCAAATTGTTTCCCAAACCATTGTCTAGCAACGCCAAGAGAAGTGAAATTTGACATGGTAGCCCCTGTTACGAATCCGCCTAAAAATGTGTCTGGAAGATCTAACAGCTGCAACAATAAATTAATTGTTTCAAATTCTATTAATGCCGATGCTCCACCTTGCGCTTTTACGGCCTGCGTATTTTGATCGTAAACCGTTGCCAGCCAATCGCCCACAATAGAAGCTGGGGTTGAGCCACCTGTTACAAATCCCCAATATCTTGGCCCTGAAGAAGCAACCATCAAAGGAGCTAATCTTTCATTAAATTCTTTTAAAGCCTCGAGAGAACCCAATCCTAATTCGTTTAAATCCGTTTTTGGATCAATTGTATAAGTATTTGAAGTTGGAACGTTTTCGATATCATTCAGAAAATCAATTCCCTGCTGTTTTGTTTTTTCTAAAATATGCTCAAAATCGTTTAGGTCTTGCTGTAATATTGAATTCATAAGTTTGTTGTATTAGTTATGTTGCGCGGATTGCGCGGAGGTAATTAGATCTATAATAAAAGTGTTTAAAAAAGTATTTACCACTTAGTTTTCTCCGAAAATCGAGAGACTAGCATTGACGAAATCACGTCACCATTAGCATTTAATAAAGTCGCAATCGGGTCAACTAAGGTTCCTAAAATCATGGCAACGGGCAAAGCTTGCTCCATTGGGAAACCATAAACGGTAATGGCCAAAACTTCTCCAATATAACCACCATTTGGAATGCCGCCCTCAACAATCGAAACGATTATTGTAATTCCTAATGCTAAAAGAATGGTTGAAGGCTCTGTGAAATCTTTTCCAAACATGGCAAATAGGAAAGTGATTTTTAGGATGGAAGACATACTCGAACCGTCTTTGTGCAAAGGTGCGCCAAGCGGAATTACCAAATTTCGAACATGCGCCGGAATTCCCATTTTTTGAGCTGCATCCAGATTTGCTGGAATGGTCGCGATGCTACTGCAAGTTCCTATTGCAGTTAAAGATGGCGTTATATTATTGCTCCAAAAAACTTTAAAAGCTCTTTTTCCACCAGCAATTATCGCATACAAACTGAAAAATGTAAAGAAATAAAAGATACAAGCTGCATAATAAACTGCCATAGGTTTTGCGTAAACACCAAACAATTGCGGACCAAAAATACCAACTTGATAAGCAAAATAAGCGCCCAAACCAACTGGTGCAAATTTCATAATGATATTCAGTAATTGCTTCATGACTTCATTTCCAGAATCTAGAAAACTTTTGAAAGCATTTCCTTTTTCTCCTGATTGTAAAGTGGCAAAACCAATTAAAAATGAAAATATAATTAGTGCCAGCATACTTTTTCGAGACAACAATTCAGAAAAATCATTTACCGTAACCAATTGTGCGATCTGATCTCCTACTGATCCAGATTGTATATTTTCAAACGGAACTTTCGCAACGGCAATAGCTTGATGAATCGGAAAAAGATAAACCGCTATAATCATCACGATTGCCGAAATTAAAAGGGTCGACAGGAAAACCAAAACCATGATGACAAATAGTTTCCCAAGCTTTTCGGTTCGTTCTAAATTGGCAATTGATGAACCAATTGTAAAAAAGATCAGCGGTATAATTGCTGTGAAAAGTAAATTCAGAAATATATCTCCGAGTGGTTTTATAACCAGAACTTTTTCTCCAAAAACTAACCCAAAAATACTTCCAACGATAATACCTCCAAGAAGCAAAAATATACTGCTGTAACTTTGTAGAAAATTGATTTTTTTAGTTTCCATAAATTTTAAAACAATTCAGAAATAAAAACAAAAAGTGAAAGTATTCAAAAAAGAGATTGCGAAAATTGATCTGTTTTTTTGCCACAGATTAAATGATTTCAAATGATTTTTTTAATCTGTGTTAATCCTTTTAATCTGTGGCAAAAAATTTAATTATTATTTTTCTAGAACTATTGTAGTAAAAGCTCTGTCAACTAATTCGCCAGTTTTACTTTTTACTTTTTCGGTCTGAGTTTCGGTGTACACAATTTGAAAAGCTGTTTTCTCAACTAATTTTTGTGCTTTCTCGGTGCTGTAAAGCTCAAATTCAAATTGAGTAAAGGGTAATGTTTTCATGAAATCTTCTTCGGCAAAAGTCAAACAGAAATTACCGTTTGGTTTTAAAACTCTATAGATTTCTGAAAGTAATTCTTCTGGCTTCTGCCAAAAATAAATGGTATTTACTGTGAATATTTTATCGAAAGTTTCATCTTCAAACGGAATTTTGTTTCCGTCATAAAGCGAAAAGAAAGCCTGTTTTTGAGAAACAAAATTTCTGTTAGTCTGGCGTGCTTGCTGAAACATTAATTCAGACATTTCAAGTCCGTAATATTTTAAGTTTTCTGCTTGTTCGAAAAGAAATTCAACATGGCCTGCGTTTCCGTGACCTAATTCAAGAATTTTATTTGCTGCCGAAATATTTAGATTTTGGATGGAATGTTTGGTCATATTGATGTTCGTTTCGTTCATCATATTTGCCATTTCAATTCCTTTTTCTCCTGTTGGATGTTTTAATTGAGAAGCTATGGCTTGTAATTCTTCATTTTTCATAACACGAAAATTTTAAACTTCTAAATTAAACAATTACTTAATTCAAATTCCAAATCTTGAAAATTGCTTCGCCTGTTCGTTATCGCTCGAGTCCAAATTCCAATTTCGCTTTTTTTGTCATTCTGAGGAACGAAGAATCTTCGTAAGCAGCTCCGTAACGTTTATCAATCTTTGTGGATCTTGCAACGAAGATTCTTCGTTCCTCAGAATGACAAAAATACGTATAAACTAGACCTCAAGAACTTTGTCAAAGTTTTTAAACTTTGACAAAGTTCTACGCGTCGCAATTAAAAAACCTGACTAGCAATCTGGCGAATATTCTCCGATTTACCCATTGAATAATAGTGTAAAAACGGAACTCCAGCTGCTTTTAATTCCAATGACTGCTGAATCGCCCACTCAATTCCGACTTGTTTGATTTCAGCATTGTTTTTGCATTTGTCTACCGCGTCGATTAGATCTTCTGGCAAATCAATTCTGAAAATTTGTGGCAGCACTTGTAAATGTCTTTGAACCGCAATTGGTTTAATTCCAGGAATAATCGGAATTGTGATACCCATTTCTCTTGCTTTTTCTACGAAAGCAAAATATTTCGCATTATCAAAAAACATTTGCGTCACCACATAATCCGCTCCGGCATCTACTTTTTCTTTTAATCTTTTTAAATCAGATTGTAAAGAAGGAGATTCTAAATGCTTTTCTGGATAACCCGCAACTCCAATACAGAAATCTGCTTTGTTATCCACATCCATTACTTCGTGCAGATATTTTCCACAATTCAAATCATTAATTTGACGAACCAAATCGATTGCATAATGATTTCCACCCACTTTTGGCACAAAAGATTGTTCGTCTTTCATTGCATCTCCACGAAGTGCCATTACATTATTGATTCCCAAATAATGACAATCAACCAACATATATTCAGTTTCTTCTTGTGTAAATCCGCCACAAAGCAAATGTGGAACCGTGTCAACATTATATTTATGTTTTATAGAAGCGCAAATTCCAAGCGTACCCGGGCGCATACGAGTCAGTTTTTTATCTAAAAGTCCATTACCGCGGTCAATGTAAATGTACTCCTCACGAGAAGTCGTTACATCAATAAACGGCGGATTAAACTCCATCAACGGATCAATATTATCGTATAATTCCTGAATGCTTTTCCCCTTTTGAGGCGGAATAATTTCAAATGAGAATAATGTTTTTCCTTTGGCGTTTTCTATATGTTCTGTTACTTTCATTTATTTTTAGTTGATAGTTTTTGGTTGATGGTTGTTGGTTTTTCCTTTTTGTTGATGCCAAACCATCAACCAACAACAATCAGCCATCAACTATATTAATTTTTTATAATAATTAATAAATCCGTTTAATAACTTCTTGCAGGTTTCAATCTGTCCAAGCGCGATGTTAAAATTATTTTCTTCAATATATTTTTGATCAAAAGCTAAATAAAATTGAGTTTCCAATTCATAAAGCGATCCTCTCGAAATATGAAGAAAATGTATTGTTTCTTTTGATGTCTGCCTTCCACAACCTTCGGCTATATTTGAAGGTATTGAAATCGATGCCCTTCTCATTTGATTCGTCAATCCAAACAATTCTTCTTTTGGAAACAATTTCGAAAAATCATACAATAAATTCACCAACTTCCTCGCTTCCAGCCATACATCCAATTTACTGTATTCCATTTTTTATTTTAGTTGTTTGTTGTCGGTTGATGGTTGTTGGTTATGATAGTTATCTAAAATCAATTATTACCAAAACCACCAACCATTCTAATCTGAAAGTTATCGGTTCTGATAGTCAATCCATCAACTATCAACCAAAAACCATCAACCAATCTAGTCCGCTATATTAGGATTTAACCATTTCATTGCGTAATCAAGCGGTACATTTCGGCGTTTGGCGTAATCTGTAACTTGGTCTTCTTTTATTTTTCCTAGACCGAAATAGCGGCTTTTTGGGTTTCCGAAATAATATCCAGAAACCGAAGAGGCTGGCCACATCGCCATACTTTCCGTCAGTTTTACTCCTATTTGTTTTTCAACATCCAAAAGTTTCCAGATTGTTGGTTTCTCTAAGTGGTCTGGACAAGCTGGATAACCAGGAGCTGGACGAATTCCTTTATAATTCTCTTTAATTAATTCTTCGTTAGTTAAAGATTCTTCAGAGTCGTAACCCCAGAAATCTTTACGCACTCTCTCATGAAGATATTCTGCGAAAGCCTCAGCAAAACGATCTGCAAGTGCTTTAACCATAATCGAATTATAATCGTCAAGATTCTTTTCATATTCCGCTGCCCATTCATCTACACCAAAACCGGTTGTGACACAGAAAGCGCCCATATAATCTTCAATTCCGCTTTCTTTTGGCAGAATAAAATCGGCTAAAGCAATATTTGGCGCGCCTTTTGTTTTTTGTGACTGCTGACGAAGCGTTAAGAATTTCTCCAACATTTTTCCGTTTTCATCACGCAATTCAATATCGTCGTCATTTACCTGATTGGCAGGGAAAATTCCGTAAATACCTTTTGCTTGAAGTTTTTTCTCTGCTAAAATTACTTTCAGCATTGCCTGAGCATCATTAAAAACAGAAGTCGCTTGTTCACCCACAACCTCATCGGTTAAAATTGCTGGATATTTTCCATACAATTCCCAAGTTTGGAAAAATGGCGTCCAATCGATATACGGAACTAAAACATCTAATTCAACTTCGATTGTTTGAGCACCAATTACTCTTGGTTTCACTGGAGTATATTCGCTCCAATCCAATGGTAATTTGTTTTTACGTGCATCTTCAATCGTTAGGAAGTTTTTATCTCTCGAACGATTTAAGAACGTTTCTCTAAAAGAATCGTATTCTGCACGAATATCTGCAGCATATATTTTTCGGTTATGATCCAACAGGTTTCCTGCAACCGTAACAGCTCTCGAAGCATCGTTTACGTGAATTACAGTTTCTCTGTACTGAGGCGCAATTTTCACGGCGGTATGCGCGCGCGAAGTCGTTGCCCCGCCAATCATAATCGGGATTTTAATATTTTGTTTGTCTAATTCTTTGGCCAAATACACCATTTCGTCAAGCGAAGGAGTGATCAGTCCGCTTAATCCGATGATGTCTACTTCATGCTCAATAGCCGCAGCAATAATTTTCTCTGGAGGAACCATTACACCTAAATCTACAATCTCGTAATTGTTACAAGCCAAAACAACCGAAACGATGTTTTTTCCAATATCGTGAACGTCACCTTTTACAGTCGCCATTAAGATTTTTCCGTTTCCAGATTTGTCTCCTGCTTGTTTGCTTGCTTCGATGAATGGCAATAAATACGCCACTGCTTTTTTCATTACACGAGCCGATTTAACTACTTGAGGAAGGAACATTTTTCCGCTTCCGAATAAATCTCCAACGACATTCATTCCAGCCATTAAATTGATTTCGATAACTTCAATCGGTTTTGTGGCTGCCAAACGCGCTTCCTCTACATCTTCTTCAATAAAAGCATCGATTCCTTTTACCAATGAATGCGTAATACGCTCCTGAACAGTCCCAAAACGCCATTCTTGAACGGCTTTTTCGTCGCTTTTTACTTCGCCTTTTACATTTTCTGCAAAATCTAACAGTCTTTCTGTCGCGTCGTCACGTCTATCCAGAATTACGTCTTCAACGTGTTCTAATAAGTCTTTCGGAATATCATCGTAAATCGTCAGCATCTCAGGATTTACGATTCCCATCGTCATTCCTTCTTTAATCGCGTGGTATAAAAACACAGAATGCATCGCTTCACGAACGACATCGTTTCCTCTAAACGAGAACGAAACGTTACTTACACCACCACTAATATGTGCGTGTGGCAAGTTCTCGCGAACCCATTTTGTTCCTCTAAAAAAGTCCAGTGCATTCAGACGGTGTTCTTCCATTCCTGTTGCAACCGGGAAAATGTTCAAATCGAAAATAATATCCTGCGGAGGGAAACCTACTTTGTTCACCAAAATATCATACGAACGTGCACAAATCTCTACACGGCGATCGTAATTATCAGCCTGACCTACTTCGTCAAAAGCCATAACAATAGCAGCAGCTCCATAACGCTTGATTAATTTGGCATAATGAATAAAAGCTTCTTCTCCTTCTTTTAACGAAATCGAGTTTACAACACTTTTTCCTTGTACTACTTTCAGACCTGCTTCGATGATTTCCCATTTCGAACTGTCGATCATAATCGGCACTCTCGAAATATCTGGTTCTGCAGCAATCAAGTTTAGGAATTTGGTCATAGCAGTTACACCATCCAACATTCCCTCATCCATATTAATATCGATGATTTGTGCTCCTCCTTCTACCTGCTGTCTTGCAATATCAAGTGCTTCGTCGTATTTTTCTTCCTTGATTAAGCGAAGGAATTTTCGAGAACCCGTCACATTCGTACGCTCTCCAATGTTTACAAAAACACTTTCTGGCGTAATAATCAAAGGTTCTAATCCTGCTAATACAAGGTCTCTTCTTTTTTCAGTCATTTTCTTTAAAGTTACTGAGATTCTAAGATGCTTAGATTCTGAGTTTTTTTATTTTTATTTCTTTCCTGCGAGGTTTTGAAAACCTTGTAGGTATTTATTCTTTATCTTATTAAGCCCGATCTTTAATATCAGAGAGAAATTTCATTTAATGATTGCAATAACTCTTTTATATTGTTTTTTGCCGAAATTTCATTAGCCAATCGCAACCTTTTTCCTCCAATAATAGCATCTGACATTGTAGCGCTACCCGATTGTTTGATATTCTTACTAAACATCAATTTATTTTTGTTATACAACTTATATTCTATTGTAGTTTTAACTGTAAAAGTTGTACCAAAAAAAGGTCTATCAACAGATATTAAATTAATTTCTAAAACCCACCCATCATCATTTGTAATCGAATCTATTTTAGAAAATACTTCAGATTCGACAACAGATTTTTTAAATGCTTCTTCAAAATTTTCATTAGAAATTGTAGACACCCATAATGGATTTGTTTTTTTTCCGCCTGTTACAGATTTAATGAAAATTTTATCTCCTACTTTTTTTCCAGCTTTATAATCTTTAACCGTCATTCCCTCAATGCTTGCTGTTGAAACACATTGTACAAATAAGGTTGAAAGCAAAACTAATAAGCCTAAATGCCTTAACTTCATATCTTTTATAATCTTAATTTTTGGGCGTGATTCGCCGCGGCGAACCGGGCTATCCGTTACAAGTCCTCGACCAATTTCGTTATCACTGCATTGGTCTGCGGGCTTTTAACTTCTATCCCTCACGCAGACTCGGTTTCATAAAAACATTTTGCCCTTCCCCGTTCATTTCCATTTCCATTTCTCTAAATATTTTCCTGTCACATCATCATATTCATAATATTTAGTTTTTGCAAACCCAGCTTTAATAAGTGTTAGAGAATCAGGTTTTAATTCCTCTTCTAAGAAAATTTTATTTTCCTCAGGTTTATTCAAATTATATTCTACTTTATAAAACTTATTTATCTCTTTATATAAATTATTATTACGAGACCTACTTCCAATCTTTCCTAAAATCTTTTTATCTGTATAAAAAAAATATCTTAAAGTTTGATTTTCTCTAGAACCCTCATTTATAGTTAGCAATGCAATCGTTTCTCCTTTAAAAAATTTTGAATGATCATTCTGTTGATTATTATATATTAAGTATATCAGCAAACCAATTATCACAATAGCGAAAATCATCTTCCACTCATCTTTTTTGCTTTTTAACCTAACATCTTCTTTTATCATTTTTTGATTTCAAAAAATTACAATCGGTTTCACAATCTATTCAAAAACTGGCGCCACACGTGGCTTATAATCCTTCGCAACCTCAGCCATTAATCGAATATGATCTGGAGTTGTTCCGCAACAACCACCAATGATATTGATTAAATTATCTTCTAAATATTCTTTGATGAAAGCCTGAGTTTGTTCTGGTGTTTCATCGTATTGCCCGAAAGCGTTTGGCAATCCAGCATTTGGATGTGCTGAAACATTAAAGCTTGTGTTGTGCGCTAGTGTTTTTAAATATGGTTTCAACAAATCGGCTCCTAAAGCACAATTGAAACCAACACTCAATAACGGAATATGCGAAACTGAAATCAAGAAAGCTTCAACCGTTTGTCCAGAAAGTGTTCTTCCTGAAGCATCGGTAATCGTTCCCGAAACCATGATTGGAATATCAATATTACGTTCTTCTTTTACTTCTTCAATCGCAAAAAGTGCTGCTTTTGCATTTAATGTGTCAAAAATTGTTTCTACTAAAAGTAAATCGCAACCTCCGTCCATTAAAGCTTCTGCTTGTTGTTTGTATGCAATTCGTAAATCGTCGAAAGTTACGGCTCTGTAACCTGGATCGTTGACGTCTGGCGACATACTTGCCGTACGGTTTGTCGGTCCGATTGAACCGGCTACAAAACGTGGTTTTTCTGGATTTTTTGCTGTGAATTCATCTGCAACTTCTCTCGCCAGTTTAGCCGATTCGTAGTTTAATTCGTAAACCAGATCTTCCATGAAATAATCGGCCATACCGATTGTAGTTCCCGAGAATGTGTTGGTTTCTACGATATCTGCACCTGCTTCGTAATACGCAGCGTGCACATCGCGAATTGCCTGTGGCTGTGTCAGGGATAATAAATCGTTGTTTCCTTTTAACGGATGCGGAAAATCTTTGAAACGCTCGCCACGGAAATCTTCTTCTGAGAAGTTGTAGCGTTGTAACATGGTTCCCATTGCTCCATCAAGGATTAGGATATTTTTTTTTATTGCTTCTTGTATAGACATTTCTCTTTTTGCCGCTAAGGCACTAAGGCACAAAGCTTTTTTTTAATTATAATTTTGAAGGCTCTATTTAAACCCGACAGTCCCGAAGGTTCTGGATAAAAACCTGTCGGGTTTAACCTTCGATATTTTCTAAATTAATTCCAAAAATGCACTATTGCTGGCTCATTAGCCCCGATTGAAGTGGAAATCCTTTTGCTTTTATCTTTAAAAAGCAAAAGATTGCAACGAAAAGCGGGAACTATTGACTGCAAAAATGCGCCAATGATTCGCTCCTTCCTGAAATTGCTTTCAGTAAATTATTTGTATGTTGTCTGGAAAAGTTTTGAGAAATACGAGAATGTATTTGTGTTATCTATCTTAAATACCTGTTTTTGTGGTAAAAAGTAGAATTTAGCACCTTCTTTATAGTAAAGGGTTGCTAAGGTTTCATCGGGTCTATCCCTCCGCCTTTCGTGATAACGAACAATAAATTTTAAGAACAGCGCAAAGGTATGAAATGGCAATACGATTTGCAAATGTTTTTTTTCTAAGGTTCTGAGGGACTAAGGGACTGAGGTTCTAAGTTTTCTATTGAAGGCGCTAAGGTTCTAAGATGCTGAGGCTCTAAGTTTTCTCTTTTTGGAATATATTCTAACAATCAAGCTCCAGAGGAGCATAATATTTATAGATAACAATTCGTTAACAAAACCAAGAAAGCTCCAGCGGAGCGACATATTTATAGAAACATTAACCAGCCAAACAAAAAGCTCCAGCGGAGCGACATGTATTTCGCTCTGCTGGAGCTCTTACTTGTCGGGAATTCTAATATTTTCTACAAATATGTCGCTCCGCTGGAGCTCTATTTTACGAACGCGTGATTTCTATAAATATTCCATCCCTCTGGGATTCACCCCCATGCATATACAATCAAAAAAGCTCAAACTTTTTAAAGTTTGAGCTTTACAATATTTAAAAAAACCTCAGCGCCTTAGTCCCTTAGAACCTTAGCACCTCAGCCTAAACGATCGCTTTAACAACCGCTTTTGGCGCTTCTTTACGACTTCCGTCGAAACCGTCTACTCCAGAAACTGTTGTATATTTCAATACGTATTTTTTACCTGGGTTGATGATTTGGTATGCTGCCTGACACATTAAAGTCGCTTCGTGGAAACCGCAAAGGATTAATTTTAATTTCCCCGGATATGTATTTACATCTCCAATAGCGAAGATTCCAGGAATGTTGGTCTGATAATCTAATGCGTTGTTTACTTTAATTGCGTTTTTCTCGATTTCTAATCCCCAGTCGGCGATTGGTCCTAATTTTGGTGTCAATCCGAAAAGTGGGATAAAATAATCGGTTTCGATTTTACGGTGTGCTCCGTTTTCTTCGATGTCTAACGATTCTACGTGCTCTGCTCCGTTGATTCCGATAACTTCTGCTGGTGTAATTAATTTGATTTTTCCAGCTGATTTTAATTCCTGTACTTTTTCTACAGAATCTAAAGCGCCTCTGAATTCGTTTCTTCGGTGAATTAAAGTTACTTCTGAAGCTACATTTGCCAAGAAAATGGACCAGTCTAACGCTGAATCTCCTCCTCCTGCAATAACAACTCTTTTGTCTCTGAATTTCTCAGGATTTTTGATAAAGTATTTTACTCCTTTATCTTCATAAAACTCGATATCTTCGATAAGTGGCTTGCGTGGCTCAAAACTTCCTAAACCTCCCGCAATTGCGATTACTGGCGCGTGAAATTTCTTTCCTTTATTTGATGTCACGATAAAACTTCCATCTTCCTGCTTTTCGATAGTTTCTGCACGTTCTCCTAAAGTAAATCCTGGCTCAAATTGTTTAATTTGTTCCATTAAACCATCAACTAAATCTCCTGCCAATACTTCTGGAAATCCAGGAATGTCATAAATTGGCTTCTTAGGATATAATTCTGAAAGCTGTCCACCTGGCTGTGGCAATGCATCTAAGATATGACATTTCAATTTTAATAATCCTGCCTCGAAAACGGCAAATAAACCTGTTGGTCCTGCTCCAATTATAAGTATATCTGTTTTAATCATTATGGTTGTTGTTTATAATCATTCTTAATAATACAAAGAAACGAATAATTTATTCTACTGACAATGATTTTTATCATTTCGTTTCTATGCGGTATTTGTTAATCTTTATTTTTTAATGCAATGTACTTTCTCGAATCATCGGGTTGAAACCCGAAGCTAAAATATGAACCGTTCCTTCGGAACTTGATCGTCGAAACGTTTATCTTTTACGTCATCGGGTTAAAACCCGACGCTACAATATTGGTCGTTCCTACGGAACTTTCACTATTCTTTATTTTTTAATGAAGAGGTAATCTCATTCATTCTTTTAACCTTATCTTCAAAATTGCCTTTTAGCGTTTTTCGGTATTCATTCAGATTCTCAACCATTTGATTGATGTCTTCAGGAATTACTTCTTCGAAAAACTCCCGAAGTCTTTTTGCTGTTGTTGGCGATTTTCCGTTAGTCGAAATGGCAATTTTTACATTTCCTTTTGTTACTATTCCGCCTAAATAATAATCACATAAATCTGGCGTATCGGCGATATTGCAAATCAAATATCGCTTTCTGGCTAAATCGTACACTCTTTTATTGACTTCAAGATTATCTGTACAAGCAATTACCATATGGCGCTTTTTGAGCATTCTTTTTTTGAACTTCGATTTGGTCAATTTTATTGAAGGATGCTGTTCTGCAAGAATTTTTATTTCTAAATGAAATTCTTTTGCTACTACCTCAACATTTGCATTCGGACTTGACTTGAGCAAGAAGGAAAGCTTTTCCAGACCTACATTTCCTCCGCCTACAATTAACACGTTTAAATTGTGAAGCTTTAGAAATATTGGATATAATTCGTTTTGTTCCATTTTAATTTATTTTCATCCAATCAAAATTAGATGATTTTAATGAACATCAGAAAAAATCTGACATCGTTTCCTCGGATTAAAATCCGAGGCTACAATATATTTTGTTCCTACGGAACTCTATCTTGCGATTTCTTTTGATAGAAATTCTTCGTAAAATCCTTTCATTTTGTGGCTTTCTTTTACCACTTCACCTAAAACGATAATGGCCGGAGAGCCTAATTCTTTTTCTTTTACGATTTCTAAAATCGAATCGACTGTTCCTACGCCCACTTTTTCTTCTGCTGTTGTTCCGTTTTGAATGATGGCAACTGGCAAATTTCCTTTGTTTTCTTTTTGAAACAAATCGATAATCTGTGGCAGTTTGTGCATTCCCATCAGGATTACAACTGTTGCAGAAGATTGTGCTGCCAAAGCCACATCTGAAGATAATTTTCTATCGGATGTAGTTCCTGTAATAGCCCAAAAGCTTTCTGAAACGCCTCTTTTTGTAATCGATATTCCCTGACTTGCGGGAACTGCCACTACAGATGAAATCCCAGGAACAACTATCGTTTCAATTCCGAAACTTTCTGCGTATTCTATTTCTTCGCTTCCTCTTCCAAAAATAAACGGATCTCCGCCTTTTAATCTCACTACATTTCCATACGTCAAAGCATTATCTACAATCAATTGATTGATTTGATCTTGCGTGTAAGCATGATTTCCAATTCTTTTTCCAACAAAAATCTTAATAGCGTTTTTTGGTGCGTAATCCAGAATTTCTTCGTTGGCTAAGGCGTCGTATAAAACCACATTTGCTTCAGCCAGTGCTTTTACAGCTTTTAGCGTAAGTAAATCGGGATCGCCCGGACCTGCACCGACTAAAGTTATTTTGGGTTTTATATTAAGCATTTGCTAATTCTTGTGCTCTGAAGGTTTCGATTTTATCAAAGAAAACGGTTGCTTGCGCGATGTAATCTTTAGCGAAAGCTTCAGATGGTTCATTTTTATTGATTTGGTAAACCAAGTCTTTAAAAGTCGAATTCAATTCGATTTTATTGGTGTCGATAAAAACAGTGTCAAACAAATCAACGATTCCTGCGTGGTGGTTCGTTTTTTGATTTTCAGCTAATAATAAAGCTTTTGCTCCATTTACAAATCCTGCGTAAGCATGATAAATTGCATCTGACCATTTTTTCTCGTCGAAAGATTCTTGAGCTAATATTAATTTCTCTTTAGCTTCAAACAATAAAGTTGCCACTAAATCGATCACAACACCAGCACATTCTCCAACTCCAACTGCTTTTACATAATTATCTGCATTACCCCAATCTACAAAATCTGCTTCGGTTAAATTGGTTACGTCTGCGAAAGGTTTTAAGATTTCGTAGAAGTATTTTTCTCCTTTTGCATCATAATAGTTTAGGAATTTTTCTCCATTCGCATTAGCGTCAAAATCATTTAAGATGGTACGTAATGCATCTGGCCCTCTACGGCTAGGAATTTTAATTACTTTATCAGCAAAACGTCCTTCTCCGTTTCCTAATCTTCCTCCGCCCAATAAAACTTGTAAAGCTGGAGCTACTAATTTTCCTGAGTTGATGGACATTCCCTGGAATCCGATTGCAGACATATTATGCTGCCCGCAAGCATTCATACAACCTGAAATTTTAATTTCAATTTCGCGGTTGTTTAAGTACTGAGGATATTCTGCACTTATCACTCTTTCTAATTCTTCGGCAATACCAGTACTGCTTGCAATCCCCAAATTACAAGTATCGGTTCCTGGACATGCCGTAATATCTACGGTAGAATTATACCCTAAATGAACAAAGTCCAATTTGGCTAACTCCTGATAAAAGAAAGGAAGATTTTCCTCTTTTACGTGACGTATTACAATATTTTGACGCAATGAAAAACGTAATTCGTTTGCTGCGTAATTTTTAACTAAATCTGCTAATAATCTGGCTTTATCGGTATAAAAATCTCCTAATAAAACTTTGATTCCGATAGCATAATATCCTGCTTGTTTTTGTGCAATTACATTTGATTTTTTCCAAGCTTCATATGCTGCAGCATCTTCGATTGTAACTTGTGGCACTTCTAAAACTGGTTCTGGAATTGGTCCTTCAAAAGCAGTGGTGTCGATTTCGTAGGTTTCAAAAGCGATTGCTTTTTTCTCTTTTTCAACCAAATCAAGGAAAACATCTTTCCCCATTTCTTTGATTAAGAATTTCATACGCGCTTTCATTCTTTTTGCACGTTCACCGTATCTGTCGAAAATACGGATGATTCCTTCAGCAGTTGGAATGATTTCGTTTACTGGAACAAACTCAGAAAGTAATTCTGCATGCGCTGGCTGAGATCCTAAACCTCCTCCAAACATAATTTTAAATCCTTTTTGTCCGTCTTTAATTTTTGGAATAAATCCTAAATCGTGTAAATAACTCAAAGCGGTATCTTCGTCTGAAGAAGAGAACGAAATTTTGAATTTACGTCCCATTTCCTGACAAATTGGGTTTCTCAACAAATATTGGAACAAACCGTGCGCGTAAGGCGAAACATCAAATGGTTCGTTAACATCAACACCAGCTAATTCGCTTCCTGTGATATTTCTAACGGTGTTTCCACAAGCTTCACGCAAAGTAATATCGTCTTTTGCCAATTCTGACCAAAGTTCTGGCGTTCTGTCCAAACTTACGTAGTGAATCTGGATATCCTGACGAGTTGTAATGTGTAGACGTCCTGTAGAATATTTATCTGAAACTTCCGTAATTCTTCTCAATTGCTCGCTGGTCACTTTACCATACGGCAATTTGATACGAATCATCTGAACACCTTCCTGACGCTGACCGTAGATTCCACGCGCTAAACGAAGACTACGAAAACGCTCATCATCAATTTTTCCTCCACGGAATAAATGAATCTTTTTTTCTAATTCGATAATCTCCTTCTGAACTACCGGATTTTCTATTTCTGTTCTAAAACTTTCCATCTTGTCTTTAGTTGTTGGTTGTTAGTTTTTGGTTGTTGGTTATTGTTGAAACTATCAACTAAAAACCATCAACTATCAACTAGCGAATGAATCCTACTCCTGCTGTTGTGTTCGTTGCTGTATCAATTAGGATAAAAGCTCCGTTTGATTTGTTTTCGTTGTAAGCGTCAAAATATAAAGGCTTGCTTAATTTGATGCTTACTTCTCCGATTTCGTTTATTGCTAATTGTGAAGCTTCTGTTGTTCCTGAATAATCAGTTGCAATTGTGTTTTTGATGCTTTCTACTTTTGCTAAAACTCGGTTCGTATTGTGCTGTACAAGATATTTTGTTCCTGGAACCAATTTTTTACTATCCATCCAGCAAACTGTCGTTGTAATGTCTTTTTCAATTCTTGGAAGTTCGTCTGATTTTACAATCATATCACCTCTCGTTACATTGATATCATTCTCTAATTCGATTGTGATTGAAGAACCTGCAGAAGCTTCGTCAAATGTTTTATCGAAAAAGTGAATTTTGGTAACTTTTGATTCTGTTAAAGAAGGAAGAACTGTTACAGCGTCTCCAACTTTAATCGAATTTCCATATAATTTTCCAGCATAACCTCTGAAATCGTGGTATTCTTCTGTTTTTGGACGAATAACGGTTTGAACTGGGAAACGTGCTTTTCCTGCCTCATAAACATCATGAGAATGTAATCCTTCTAAATGTTCTAAAACAGTTTGTCCGTTATACCAAGGCATGTTCTCCGATTTGTCAACCACATTTCCTCCGTTGATTGCGCTTAAAGGAATGTAACTTACATTTTGTTCTTTGAAAGTACTTTTTGCATTTAATGCCTCAAAATCAGCTTTGATTTTATTGAAAACTTCTTCTGAGTAATCTACTAAGTCCATTTTGTTGATGGCAACGATTACTTCTTTTACTCTCAATAAATTGTTGATAAAAAAGTGACGATACGTCTGCTCGATAACGCCTTTTCTAGCATCAATCAAAATGATAGAAACCTGAGAAGTTGAAGCTCCTGTAACCATGTTTCTTGTATATTCTACGTGCCCTGGAGTATCGGCAATAATGTAACTTTTCTTTGCAGTCGAAAAATAAATATGCGCAACGTCAATCGTGATTCCTTGCTCTCTTTCTGCTACTAATCCGTCAGTTGCCAAAGAGAAATCTAAGTAATCGTATCCTTTTTGTTTACTGCTTTTTTCGATTGCTTCAATTTTATCTGTAGTCAATGATTTTGTATCGTACAATAATCTCCCGATCAAAGTACTTTTTCCGTCATCTACACTTCCTGCTGTTGCTATTTTTAAAACGTCCATTCTCTTTATTTTGTTTCAGGTTTAAAGTTTCAAGTTTTCTTCGAAACTTATAATCTGTATGTTTTTGTTTTTTTGATTCTAACTTTTAATAGGTTCCGAATTGCATTAACAATTAACAATTCATCATTAACAATTATTAAAAGTATCCTTGTTGTTTTCTTTTCTCCATTGCAGCTTCAGAACGTTTGTCGTCGATTCTGGCACCTCTTTCAGAAATAGTTGATGATCTGATTTCGCCAACCACTTCTTCGATTGTTGCTGCGTAAGATTCAACAGCAGCTGTACAACTCATATCTCCAACGGTTCTGAAGCGAACAATTCTTTCTTCGATTTGTTCGTCTTCTTCTTGGTACACAAAAGGAGAATGCGACCAGATTAAACCGTCTCTCAAAAAAACTTTTCTTTTATGTGAAAAATAGATTGATGGAATTTCGATTTGTTCTTTTTCGATATAACTCCAAACATCTAATTCTGTCCAGTTTGAAATTGGGAAAACACGAACGTTTTGTCCATTTTCAATTTTTCCATTTAAGATATCAAACAACTCAGGTCTCTGATTTTTTTCGTCCCATTGTCCGAAATCATCACGAACAGAGAAAATACGTTCTTTGGCTCTTGCTTTTTCTTCATCACGACGCGCACCACCAATACAAGCATCAAACTTGAATTCTTCAATTGCATCCAAAAGTGTTGTGGTCTGTAAGCTGTTACGGCTTGAATATTTTCCAGTTTCTTCAACCACTTTTCCTTCATCAATAGCATCCTGAACATTACGAACGATCAACTCTAAACCTAATTCTTCTACCAATTTATCTCTGAAAGCAATCGTTTCAGGGAAGTTGTGTCCTGTATCAACGTGTAAAAGAGGAAACGGAATCTTAGCAGGAAAAAATGCTTTTTGTGCCAAACGCACCAATGTAATAGAATCTTTTCCTCCTGAGAAAAGCAAAACCGGTTTGTCAAACTGTGAAATTACTTCTCTGAAAATGTATATCGCTTCACTCTCTAAAGCGTTTGTTTTTAATACTGAACTCATTATTGTTGTTGTTTTTTTGTTTCAAGTTTAAGGTTTCAAGTTTTCTGAATCTCAAACTCTTTATTCTATAATCTATATTCTATTCTCGAAAGAAATCTTGCCTCTTGCTTCTTTCTTCTGCTTACTCTTTCTTAGCGCTATGAAGTCCGCATTCTTTATGGCTTGATTCCCACCACCATCTTCCGGCTCTGATATCTTCTCCAGGGAAAATCGCTCTCGTACAAGGTGCGCATCCGATGCTTACGAAACCTTCTTTATGTAAAGCATTTTGCGGAACATTAAATTCTTTCAGATGATTTTCAACTTCTTCTAAACTCCATTTTAAAAGCGGATTGAATTTTATGATTTCGAAGTTTCCGTCGTATTCAAATAAATTCAAATCGTGTCTGTTTTCTGATTGCTCTGCTCTTAAACCTGTAATCCAGACTGCATTTCCTGCCAAAGCTTTTCTTAACGGAACCACTTTTCGAATAAAACAGCATTCTTTTCTATTTTCAACTGAATCGTAAAAGCTGTTTGGTCCTTTTGTCTGAAGCAGATTTTCTACTGAAGCCGCCTCCGGAAAATAAACCTCAATCTGTTTTTTATACTTTTTTAAAGTTCTGTGGAAAACATCATAAGTTTCTTGAAATAATCTTCCTGTATCTAAAGTAAAAACCTTAATTGCAATATCATTTTTGAAGATAAAATCGGTAATTACCTGATCTTCTTGCCCAAATGAAGTCGAAAAAGTAACCTGATTTGGATATCTTTCTGCTAAAAAACTTAAAGTTTCTTCAAGCGAAAAATCTTTAGTTTTTTCTAATAATTCTTGTACAATATTCGCACTCATAAATCTCTTCCTTCCTAAAATATCTTTAGAATAATTTAGATAATGTTTTTAAACTCAATAATATAATTAAAACTCCAACCGCAACCATCATTGGTTTTCTTTTGATTTTATTGACCAGATAAGCTGCTAATGGCGCCGAAATAACCCCTCCTAAAATTAATCCGATGATAACCTGCCAGCCATGGATTCCTCCAAAAAGCATGAAAGTGATGCCGCTTGCAAATGAAATCGCAAACTCAGCTGCGTTTACCGAACCAATCGTATATCTCGGATTTCTTCCTCTTCCTAATAATGTCGAAGTTACAATCGGGCCCCAGCCTCCTCCTCCAACAGAATCCATAAAACCTCCAAAAACGGCTAAAGCACCTAGTTTTTTAGTTTTCTTTTTTTCGATATTCTTTTTTAAAGCTTTTCTAATGATGACAATCGCTAAAATCATCATGTAAACCGCGATAAACGGCTTGATTATATCTCCATCAATAACATCTGCCAATAAATAAGCTCCCGTAATCGAACCTAAAACTCCTGGAATTAATAAATGTTTTACGAGTTTTTTATTGATATTTCCGAAACGATGGTGTGAAAGCGCCGATGCTCCCGTCGTAAACATTTCAGAAACGTGAACTGCCGTACTGCTCACAACTGGCGGAACTCCGTAAGCCAATAAAAATGACGTTGAAGTTGCTCCGTAGCCCATTCCTAAAGTCCCGTCAACTAACTGGGCAAAAACTCCAATGGCAAAAAATACTAAGAACTCTTCGTTAAATCCATTTACAAATCCATCCCATGAAAATTCAGCGTGATGGTTGTATATCAATACAGACAATAAACTTACTAGTAAAATAACCGGTATCGCAACCCATAAGTTTCCCTTTGACAAAGCATTAGACTTGATCGCAGTATTGTTTAATTTAAGTTCATTTTCCATATTTTAAGATTTTTAGCTCTTAAAAATCTATTATCCTATCGGCTTAGTAGATTACTTTGCAAATGTACTATATATTTTGAAATATCAAAACAATATATTTAGTTTTTTGCAGAAGCTATCATGCTACAAACCAGAACAAAAGAGATTTAATAAAGGATTAATAATTTATTTAACAAATTATACACTGCTTGTCAGATTTTAACAGCGTACTCTAATTTTGTGATTTGTAAAAATACACATTTAATCTCTACCAAATCCATAGGATAATTATAAAATTGTTATTATTTTAGCGGCAAATATTTTTTATGGATTTTCAGATTGGTCTTGTAATTGCAGGTTTAGTTGTTGGTTTTATTGTTGGATTAACAGGTGTTGGAGGAGGTTCTTTAATGACTCCCATTTTATTGTACTTTGGAATTTCGCCAACAACCGCAGTAGGAACCGATTTACTTTACGCTGCTTTTACCAAAGCTGGAGGAATATTTGTGCATAATAAAAAAGGAAACATCAACTGGAAAATTACCGGCTGGCTAACCCTAGGAAGCGTTCCTGCTGCCTTAATTACTTTATGGATATTACACAGTATTAAAACTGATATCGAAAAAATAAACAGCGTTATTAAGTATAGCTTAGGCTGGGCTTTATTATTTACCTCTATTGCAATTATATTTAAACAGAAACTTCTAGTTTTTTCTCAAAAACATGCCGGAGATAAATTTCACAGCGAAAGCACTACTCAAAACATTCTCACAATTGGAATTGGAGTTTTACTAGGAGCAACTGTAACGTTAACTTCTATTGGCGCTGGAGCACTAGGAACCGTAACTTTATTTTTCCTTTATCCGCTTTTACCAACTCCACGTTTGGTTGGAACCGAAATTGCACACGCCGTCCCTCTAACTTTAGTCGCAGGCATCGGACATGCTTCTATGGGAAATTTAGATATAGGATTACTTGGGCAATTATTGATGGGATCACTTCCGGGAATTTATATGGGAAGTATGCTGAGCGGAAAAGTTCCAGATCAATTTCTTAGAAATGCGATTGCCGTAATGCTTTTCTTAGCTGGATATAAATTGATATTTTAAAAAATAAACCATATAAGTTATATAAGTTCATTTTAGATATACTGTAAGCTTGATTAAATGAACTTATATAACTTATATGGTTCAAAACTAGAAGGCAATATCTGCCAAAGAATTACTTTCTAATATTTTAAGTGTATTGTCACGAACTTCTGTCATTAAACGTCGTGCAGCGCAAGTAGATTCATCGTCACAATCATCGCATCTTTCGTAGAAATTATGACTTGCACAAGGTAATAACGCGATTGGACCTTCTAAAATACGGTAGACTTTTGCCATGCTTATGTCTTTTGGATCTTTAATGAGATAATAACCGCCACCCTTACCTTTTTTGGCTCCTAGAAATCCTGAATTTCTTAAAAGCAATAAGATACTTTCTAAAAATTTGATCGAAATGTGTTCACTTTTTGCAATTTCAGCTATTTGTACAGGTTCATTATTCTCACGTCTGGCTAAATAAGTTAAAGCTTTTATTCCGTATTTTGTTTTCTTTGAAAGCACTAATGTAAATTTTAGATTGTAGAGTTTAGATTTTTTGCTTCAAACTCTCACAAATTATTGAATAACAAAAGTATGCTTTTTGTTTGAACTATCACAAAGAATAAAGTTAAATTCTACTAAATCTATCAGATTACTTCGTTATTACCAATTAAATCTATTGCATAAAACATTTCCAAATCTCTTTCTAATGCTCTTTTACCCACCATAGCGCCATAAATTATTTGAAATTTAATCCCCCCCTGAGCAAAAGTATATTTTTTATTAAACAATATAAAAAAAAGACGATTTTCAACTGTACTAATTTACAGCCAAAAATCGTCTAATTAAATCGAAAATTGAAATATATAATTAAGCTAATGCTTGTTTTAAATCTGCAATGATATCTTCAACAGTCTCTAAACCAACAGAAACACGAACCAAACCTTGTGTGATTCCTACTGCCAATTGATCTTCTTCAGATAATTTGCTGTGTGTTGTAGAAGCTGGGTGCGTTACGATTGTTTTTACGTCCCCAATATTTGCTGAAAGAGAACATAATTTAATGTTGTTCAAAAATTTTCGCCCTGCTTCAAGTCCACCTTTAATTTCGATCGCGATAATGTTACCGCCTAAACGCATTTGTTTTTTGGCAATTTCATATTTTGGATGTGATTTCAAGAACGGATATTTCACACTGTTTACATTTGGATGGCTTTCTAAAAATTCGGCCACTTTTAAAGCGTTTTCACAATGCCTATCCACACGAACCGCTAAAGTTTCTAAGCTTTTTGATAAAACCCAAGCGTTAAATGGCGACATTGCTGGACCAGTATTTCTTGAAAACAAATAAATTTTACGAATCAATTCTGCTTCTCCAACTGCGATTCCGCCCAAAACTCGGCCTTGTCCGTCCATTAATTTTGTTGCAGAATGTACAACAATATGAGCTCCGTATTTAATAGGCTGTTGAATGTAAGGCGTCGCAAAACAGTTGTCAATTATTAAAATCAAATTGTGTTTTTTTGCAATTTGTCCCAACAATTCCAAATCAATTACATCTACACCAGGATTTGTAGGTGTTTCAGCGTAAAGAATTTTAGTATTTGGTTTGATAAAACTTTCAATTGTTTCTGGCTCATTGATATCAAAATAAGACGTTTCGATTTTCCATTTTGGGAAATACGTCATGAATAAAGCATGAGTCGACCCGAAAACACTTCCTGCCGAAACGATATGATCTCCTGATTCTAATAATGCAGCAAACGTAGAATAGATCGCAGCCATTCCTGTTGCAAATGCATAACCTGCTTCAGCGCCTTCCATTGCGCAAACTTTATCAACAAATTCTGTTGTATTTGGATTACTGAAACGAGAATAAATATTACGGACTTTTTCTTCCGTAAAAGAAGCTCTCATATCCTCTGCATCTTCAAATACAAAACTTGATGATAAATATAAAGGAGTAGAGTGTTCCTGAAATTGTGTTTTTTCTAAATGTGTTCTAATGGCTTGTGTTTCAAAACCAAATTCTTCTGTATTCATTGTGTTGTTATTTTATTTTTTGTTTCAAGTTTCAGGTTTCACGTTGAATACTGAACTTAAATTCAAATGTTTAGAATTAATTATCTAATTAACTCATTTTCTAATTATTATAAATTTCACAGAGATTCACAAAGAGAAACGCGACTTTCGCAGAGAATCGAAATGAATTTTATTATTTATTAAGTCAAAGAATTATCTAATTATCTAATTCCCTAATTGACTAATTGACTAATTATCTAATTTATAAAGCCTCGTTGTTTAAAACCACTTTATATTTAATTGTTGCTGTTGGCTCAACTGTTTTGGCTACAGAACAGTATTTTTCGAAAGAAAGCTGTGCCGCTTTTTTTGCTTTTTCAGGATTAATTTCTCCTTCTAAATAAAAAACCACATCGATTTCTTTAAAAGGTTTAGCTTCTTCGATTTGAACTCGTGTTCCTTCAACCTCAGCATTAAATGAAGTGATTTCTTGACGCTGCTTTTTCAAAATTGAAATCATATCGATAGCGCTGCATCCTGCAACTCCCATTAAGACTAATTCCATTGGGCTAGCACCCAAATCACTTCCGCCAAATTCAGCTCTGCTGTCAACGTCAACTATGTGGCCGCGTTCATTTTTTACTTTAAAATGAAATGCGTCATTTACTCTGTTTAAAGTTACTTTCATTGTGTTGTTATTTTTTTGTTTTTTTATTCAATTTTGCGCAATCTTGTCTTTTCGACGAAGGAGAAATCTTCACGAGAAACTCGACAAAGATCGTATTCTCTTAACGGAGCTACTTACGGAGATTTCTCCTTCGTCGAAATGACAAACTGTGGAGAAGACTTTGCAAGATCATCAATCTAAAATCAAAAATCTGCAATCTAAAATCAGATTACCCTTTATCAGACAATCGCAAAATATCTCCAAAAACTCCTCTTGCCGTTACTGCAGAACCCGCACCGGCTCCTTGAATAACAATCGGACGATCTCCGTACGATTCTGTGTAAATTTCGAAGAAAGAATCAGAACCTTTTAATCCGCCGAGCGCTGTGTCTGATGGAACTGATACTAATTTTACTTCTAAATTTCCTTTGTCATTCTGCAAATCTCCAGACAATTCACCAATGTATCTCAACACGTGATTTGGCTGTTGTTCTGCTTTAATTTTAGCATAAATTGGGTCGAATTCTTTCAATTTCGTCAAGAAATCTGCCGCGCTTCCTTCACGTAAATGTTCTGGAATTAAATTCTGAATTGAGATTTCTTCAAACTCATTCTGTAAATCCAATTCTCTAGCTAAAATTAATAATTTTCTTCCAACGTCGTTTCCTCCTAAATCCTCACGCGGATCTGGTTCTGTATATCCGTTATCAATTGCTTCCTGAAGCACTTCGCTGAAAGGCACATCTTTCGCAGAGAAATTATTGAATAAATAACTCAATGTTCCAGAGAAAACTCCTTTAATTTTTGTGATATTTTCACCAGAAAGATGCAGCAATTTAATCGTATCAATCAAAGGCAAACCTGCGCCAACATTGGTTTCGTACAAATAATTCTTCTGATTTTCTTCTAAAGCTCCTCTTAGCTCTTTATAAAAACCATAACTTAAAGTATTTGCCACTTTATTTGAAGAAATTAAGTCAAAACTGTTTTCTACAAGTGTAATATAGTTTTCTACGAATGAAGCGCTTGCGGTGTTATCAATTGCGATTAAGTTTTCTAAATGATGCTCATTCGCGTAAGCGATAATATCTTTTATGGTGTAAGCTTCGCCTTTAGTTTCAATTTCGTTTTTCCAGTTTCCTGTAACGCCGTATTTATTTAAAATCAGCTTTTTTGAATTCGCTATAGCGAAAACATTCAGCTTAATATCTTTACGTTTTTCAATTGCTGAAGCCGATTCCAAAATTTGATTAATCAAAGTTCCTCCCACTAATCCGTGACCGAAAATAGCGATGTTGATCTTTTTAGAAACACCAAAAATCTCACCGTGAATGACGTTTAAAGCTTTGTGTAATTCTTCTTTCTTCACAACCAAACTCACGTTTTTACCCGTAACCGTGTTGTTGAACAAAATCGGCACAATTTTATTTTTGATTAAAGCTGTATATGGTTTATGGAAAGTACTCAAATCCTGCCCAATAATCGAAATTACCGAAACATTGTCTGTTACTGTAATCTGATTTACGTCTTTAGAATAAAAGTCATTTTCGAATTCTTTTTCTAATTCTACAACCGCAGTTGTTGCTTTATCAGTTGCCACCACCAATCCGATTCCTCTTTCTGACGAACCTTGCGAAATGATACTCACACTGATATTGTGATCGCCCATTACTTTAAAAATTCGAGCATCAACCCCTGCTTTTCCAAGTAATCCACGGCCTTCAAGATTTACTAATGATACATTTTCTAAAACAGAAAGTGTTTTAATTCCTTCTTTAGAAGAATCTGAAGTGATTAATGTTCCACGGTTTTCATGGTTAAAAGTATTTAAAATACGCAACGGAATATTCTTTTCTAACAAAGGAATAATCGTTTTGGCATGAAGAATCGTTGCACCGAAATTTGCCAACTCATTTGCTTCATTAAACGACAAATATTCGATTTTTTTAGCATCTGCAACTAAATCAGGATTTGCAGTGTAAATTCCGTCTACGTGCGTGAAGTTTTGTAATTCTTCAGCATTTAAATAATTGGCGATTAACGAAGCGGTATAGTTACTGCCATTTCGACCTAGAGTAGTTGTGTCGTTGTTGTTGTTTGATCCAATGAAACCTGTAACTATATTGACCGTTTCTCCGTTATGTTCTTTAAAATAATTGACCACATTTTTCTTTGAAAGCTGTTCTAAAGGCTGTGCATCGCCAAATTTAGAATCGGTTTTCAATAAATCTCTTGTGTCTACGAAATTTGCCGGAATTCCTTTTTCCAACAAAATAGCCGTCAACAATTTAGCCGAAAGCAATTCTCCTTTGGACAAAATCTGATCTTTGATTTTTTTGCTGTAGTCGCCAATTAAGCTTACGCCTTCAAAAAGTTTATCCAAAACATTAAATTCTTCTGATAAATCAACCTGCGGATAATCTGAAATTTGATATTTTTTAAAATTTTCTAATAATTCTTTGTAGCTGCCATTTTTAGCCGCAATGCTTAAGATAAATTCTAGCTCGTCTGTCGCATTTCCGCGCGCAGAAACTACAACCGCAATTTTTTCTCCTTGATTTACTTTATCAGTAATAATAGAAACAACTTTGTTAAGTCCTTCTCCGTTTGCTAATGATTTACCTCCAAATTTTAATACTTTCATTTTATTTTTTTATTGTTTCTGCCTTAAAAATGTCGGCAAGTAAATGATCTAATTGTTTGTACTCGATTAAAAAAGCGTCATGTCCGTGAACCGAAACAATTTCGCTATAAAAAACATTGTCTTTAAACTTCTTCAATTCTTCATAGGTCTCTACGTTTTCTTTTGCTGTAAAAAACAAATCAGAATTGATTCCGATGATATGAATTGAAGCTGTTGTTTTAGATAATAAGTTTTCAAAACTTTCACTATTTCTAGTAATATCAATTGTTTTAAGCAACTGATTCATTAATTTATAGGAAGACAACTGAAATCTTTTCTGCAATTTTTTTCCATGGTGCGCCAACCAGCTTTCGATATTAAAAATCAGCAGCTCTTGATTGATGGTTCGCTGAAATTTTTCTTTAAATGATTCTGGCGAACGGTAACAAAGCATGGCATGGATTCTTGCATCTTCGATTGGTTTTGAAGAATTATTTAGAATTTGTTCTTGCAAGAAGCAGTTTGCAATAAGCCAATCGGTAGATTTCCAATCGCTCGCAATCGGAATAAGATTTTCTGTAATATTTGGCGCTAAAGCTAAAATTTCCCAAGCAATTCCGCCGCCGACAGAACCTCCGATAACAGCAAAAAGCTTTTCGATATGTAAAGCTTTTACACCTTCGATAAAAATTCGTGCAATATCTCTGGCTGTAAAATCTAAATAATTGTCGATTAAAAAAGAATTGCTTCCGTTTCCAGGAATATCAAAAGCTAAAACGGTATAAAAAGTAGTATCGATGGTTTTACCTTCGCCAATTAAGTCATTCCACCAGCCATTTTCGCCAGTTACCTGAGAGTTTCCCGTTAAGGCATGATTGACCAAAACAATAGGCGCGCTATGCAAGGGCTGACCTGCAAGCGTAAAACTTAATGGTATGGAATGATAATTTGCACCACTTTCTGTGATGAAATCTTGAATTATAATGGGATTTGGTATATTTTCCAATTTCAAATCTGTTGTATTATTGATTTGTATATGGAAATATTAGAAAGAAAAACTAGGTTTAACTAGAAAAAATCTTGTTGTTATCTTTCCACGTTTGGCGTGGTAGAATGTAGCACCTTCTTCGTTTTACCGAAGGGTTGCTAAGGCTTCATCGGGTCTAATCCCTCGTCCTTTCTTTATAACATTTCAATATTTGTTTGAACTTAACGAGTGCAAATTAACTACTATTTTCTCTAACAAACAAATTTTATCTAAAAGTGTTTGTTAAATTTCTGCGACTTACTGCAGCAAAAACTATTATACGCGAAAAATTACCGAACAGGAGTGCCCAGTAAAATTAAGCAGGTAGTAACCTAATTTATGTCACTATTCAATTTAGATGAAAAGCGTTTCATTTTCTTTTGAATACATCAAAAACAATAAAGAGTTTGGTACCTTTTTCTCACCACTTTTATCTTCTGTGATTCCAAAGCTTGGGTGAGCCAATTCATTTGTTGGCGGCGGATTACTATTTTTTGTCCTTCTGTTTTTGAATTTAGAAATTTTTTCTGCGAAGTAGTTCAATTTGCTCATGATATTAAGTTTTAGTTAAGTTGTGTTTTATAATCTTTATTTCTCTTTTATGTTTTTGTTAAATCGCTTTTTGGAATAAAAAAACCCTTTTGGATTTTTAGATACCAAAAGGGTTTAAGTTTTTTAAACTCATTATACTTTTAGTATCAACAGACGTACGCGCAAATAAGCGCGACAGCGAACATCTTGTTCATCTGTAAGGATTTATTCATCTGTGATTTATATTGTATTTTAAAATTCTGCATTTGTGTAAAATTAAAAAGCCTCCCAATATTTCTTGGGAGGCTCTCACTATATTATTATTGTATTCTTACAATTTTTTAGCAATAGACTACCCCAGCCTCGGTCTTAACCGAAATGGCACAAAACATTTTGTTGACTTTTAAGTTCATTTGATTTCTAGTAGTTTTTGGGTATAACAAATATGCAAATATTTTTTTTATTACACAAATAAAATTCAGAATTTAATTACAAAATTCGTTAAAAATGTGTTTTTTCACGACAAAAAACATCTTACAAATACAATTGTAAGACAAATAAGACTAATAATATGCGGTAACCCGTATTTTTCGCTTTCTAAACTTCCTTAACAAATCAGTTTATCAAAGAACATCCGTTAATTTTATTCTATTTTGAGAGATTTTAAGACAAAACAGTCTCTTTATTTCTAATTCTTTCAGCAACTTTTAGAATATCGGTTATAATTCCTCTAGAAATCGCCTGCTTGCATGCTGGAGCACTTTGAATTACAATAGGAACATTTGCATACGATTTTGTAAAAATTTCAAAAATTGTATCAGAACCTTTCAATTGGCCGATCGGAGAATCTGCTGGTTCCGAAATCAATTTGACTTCTAAAGTGCCTTTTTCTACATCAAACTCACCTACATATCTTAATACATGATTTTCTGCTTGTGTAATTTTGGCGATTTTAAAGGATTTGTCAACTGCGTCTTTATTTAGAACTCCGTTTTTTTCCAAGTGTTCTGCGGTTATAAAGGGTTTGTTTTTAATGTCTGAAAGCTCAAAATCTTTTCCAATTTCTCTGGCCAAAATCAGAAGCTTTCTTGCTGTATCATTTCCCGAAAGATCTTCTTTAAAATTTGATTTCATTAAACCTAAAAGACTTGCGTCTTTTAAAACAGATGAAAACGAAACGTCTTCTGCTGAAAATCGATTGAAAACGTAACTCAGATTCTCCGAAAAAACACCTCGAATCTTCGTGATTTTTTCGCCCGAATAATACAAATCTCTTAAGGTCTGAAGAACAGGAATTCCAGTTTCGACTGAGGTTTCATACAAAAACTCTTTGTCGTACTTTTTAAGATCTGCTCGAAGTTCTTTGTACAAATTAATCGGCAGCGTATTGGCTTTTTTGTTTACTGCCACAATATTGAATCCGTTTTTGATCAGCGTATTGTAATGTTTCACCAATTCGTCACTGGCAGTTGCATCTACGGCAATCAAGTTTTCGAATTCATTTTCTTGTGCAAATTCTACAATATCTTCTACTTTAAAAGGGACAGCCAATTGTCTGAAATTGGTTTCCCAAGCATACCCAACACCTTCTTTTTCAAAAAAAGCAACCGTCGAATTGGTTATTATCGGAAAATGAAAGTCGACATTTTTGCTTTCAAGAAAAAACTCCTGACTTTCAACAATCTGATTAATCAAAGTACTTCCGATATTTCCAATTCCGAAAAGGATAATGTTTATTTTAAGCTTTGACATAATTTCTATTTTTTTAAAAACCATATAAGTCATATAAGTTCATTTTAGGATTAACTCATTTCTGTGCGTGTACATTGTGACGCAAGAAATTATAATGAACTCATATTTCTATTTTTTTGAAACCTCATAAGTCATATAAGTTCATTTTGTAGAGGCACACTGCAGTGCGTCTAAATTACGAAGCAAAGAATTAAATGAACTTATATCACTTATATGGTTCAATTTTTTATAGTGATGCTTTTCATAAAAAATTACCTTTAGCAAAACCACTCGCTAAAGGCAATTTTTCAAACAAAAAACAAAAAAACCTAATTTTTATTGATGCTGTATTGAGAAAGTGAAACGCTCTCAAAAACAGTTTGCAGATCTGCAATTAAATCTTCAATATCTTCAATTCCGACAGACAGACGAACTAAATCTTTTGAAACTCCTGTTTCAATTTGTTCTTCTTCTGTTAGTTGCTGGTGTGTAGTACTTGCCGGGTGAATAATCAGCGATTTAGTATCGCCAATATTCGCCAATAGCGAAAATAATTTAGTGTCGTCTACTACTTTTTTGGCAGCGTCAAAACCTCCTTTTAATCCAAAAGTGATAATACCGCTTTGTCCTTCTGGCAGATATTCTTTGGCTAAAGCGTTATATTTACTCGATTTTAAGCCTGGATAATTTACCCAAACTACCTCATCTTGTTTTTCTAACCATTCGGCCAGAGCCAAAGCATTCTCACTATGTTTCTTAATTCGGATAGGAAGTGTTTCTAGTCCTTGAATAATCTGAAAAGCATTAAACGGACTCAAAGCAGAACCAAAATCACGCAGACCTTCAATGCGAGCTTTTGCTATAAAAGCCGCATTTCCTAAGGCTTCATGATATACTAATCCGTGGTATCCTGCAGATGGCTCGGTAAATTCAGGAAATTTTCCGTTTGCCCAGTCAAAGTTTCCAGCATCAATGATAACGCCTCCTAATGAAGTTCCGTTTCCTGCGATATATTTAGTTAAGGAATGAATAACAATATCGGCACCATATTTAATTGGGTTTAATAAATAAGGTGTCGCAACTGTATTATCTACTATAAATGGCACTTTGAATGCTTTGGCTTCTGCCGAAATTGCTTTTAAATCTAGTACGTCTAATTTTGGGTTTCCAAGAGATTCAACAAAGAAAGCTCGTGTGTTTTCTTTAGCTGCTTTAGTAAAGTTCTCAGGTTGTGAAGGATCAACAAAAGTCGTTGTGATTCCTAATCTTGGCAAAGTAACTTTAAGCAGATTGTAAGTTCCGCCATACAAACTGTTTGACGCTACGATATGATCTCCTGCTTTTAATAAAGTTAATAATGTTGTAGAAATTGCCGATGCTCCAGAAGCCGTAACAACAGCTCCAATTCCGCCTTCAAGCGCCGCAAGACGCTGTTCTAAAACGTCATTTGTTGGGTTATTTAATCTGGTGTAAATAAATCCAGCTTCGGCAAGCCCAAATAAATTGGCTGCGTGATCGGCGTTGTTAAATACATATGATGATGTCTGATAAATTGGCACTGCTCTTGTTCCTGAATTTTTAGTAACATCGTGGCCTGCATGTAATGCGTTTGTTGCAAATTTTTGAGTACTCATGATTTCTTAGTTTTTTCGGTATTGTTAATACTATTATATTGTAAATTGATTTTTTTATTATTGCTGAATTCGAAGTGAGGCAACAAAAGGACTTTCTGCTTCTTCCTCCAAATCATACAAATGAAACAGTAATGATTTTTGGTTTTTTACCTGTTCCTCGTTTATTCTGATCACTTCTTTAGCTATCTCTTCAGATTTGTTATCGTTTTTTTGAGAGTCGTTTCTCAACAAATATTCTATGGCGATTGAATTTAATGTTTTCATGGATTTTTTTAATTTTAAAATGAGTAGAAAAAAAGCCCTTTCGGATGGCGACCAAAAGGGCTTATAGTTTAACTATAACAAAGATTGTCTCTTTCACTTTTGGCAACAGCAGGTTTGGATGCACATTTGCATCATCTTACAACACATCATATTTCTTTTTGCTATTGCTTTCATTTTTGTATTAATTAATCTTATTTTTTAAACTCGACTATTTCTATAGAGTAAAAGTAGTAAATATTTTTAAACCACCAAATTAAAATCAGATTTTTTGTATTTTATTTTTTTGAAATCTCTTTCAAGCCTTAAAAATAAAGACTTGAAAGAGATTTTATTTTTTTAGAATTTAAAGCTCAAACGGGCAAAACCAAATCTTCCGTTCAATCCAAATTGAGAAACCGCTCTTGAATAAGCAAACTGATTTGCATTTGTCAAATCGGTACTCGGCGCTGGAGACAAAGTTGGAGTGGTATTTGTAAATGCCGGAGTTGCAGGATTATTTCGGTCTGGATAAACATCTCCTATATTATTAACGCCGATTGTTGCTCTAAAATGTTCGTTGATCTGATATCCTAAAGATAGATCGGTAACCAATTTTGCACTGTATTCTGGATGCTCGTACACAGAAGAAAACCCGTCTAGGTTAACATCTGTCGCTCCTGGGTCTGTCACTTTTCCGAAATAACTGTTTCTTAAATAAATGTCCAGTTTTTTAATGTTGAAGGTCGTCATTAAATTTGCTTTCAATTTCGGAATCGCTTCTTCTAAATATACTCTACTCGACTCTGGGAAGAATGAATAAATATATGGCTCTCCTCCTGCATTAATTATAGATTGCGGCACATTTAAATCGCCAACTCTTTTAGTTTCGTTAAAGCTTAATGCAAAATCATTTCTAATAACAAAATCTTGAATAACGTCATATTTTTGAGAAATTACCAAATCAATTCCTTTTGTTTCAGAATCAATTCCGTTTGTCCAGAACGAAGCTCTTTCAACCCCTTTCAAGTCAAATGCTTGTTGAAACAAAGTCAAAGCTTCTGCTTGTTCTGGTGAAGTTGCCGCACCGATTTGCGCATCTGTCGGTCTTGAATATTGTCCAGACAGTACAATTCTGTCGTTGATTCTTGTAAAATAAGCATCAGTTGCAATGGTTATGTTAGCTTCAGGAATTTTGAATGTAAATCCTGTACTGATGCTTTTTGATTTTTCTGGTTTTAAACTTTCGATTCCAATGCTTTTTGCCGCTTGCGAATCGTTTGTAAAATATCCAACTTGATAGGGAGCTCCGTTTATAAACTGAGTTGAACTCGCTTCAAAATATCTTTGCTGTAAAGATGGCGCTCTAAAACCAGTTTGTCCAGATATTCTCCAATTGATATTGTCGTTTAATTTTAAAAGCGAAGCCAATTTGAAAGTCACTGTATTTCCAAAATCGGAATAGTTTTCATAGCGCGCCGCTCCGTTGATTAGCCATTTTTCTGTGGCATTCAACTCTAAATCAATGTAAGCTGCACCACTTTGTCTGTCTTTTTCTTTTGCATCAGATGGCTGAAATCCAGAAAATCCTTGTGCTCCTGCTCCACGTTTGTTTCCAAAAAAGTCGGTTACAATTAATGGTGAATTACTTGGAAGAATTCCTGAAACCAAATCTCCATTTACATCATACAATCCGTAAGAAGCTTCTTCTCCTGCTTTAATTTGGTAATTTTCATATCTAAATTCGCCTCCAAAAGCGACATTTAATCCAGCAAGAACATCATATTTTCTACTGAAATCTAAATTAGTTGTACTCTGTAAAAAAGAAACTTTTCCAGCATCAAAACTAAAAGGAGAATTGGTTCCTAAAGTTGCATTGATGGTATTATTCACATCATAATTAAAAGAGTTTGTTCCTAAATTGGTGCTTAAATCAGTATCAAATCCAAATAATTGTGTGTTTATACCAACTGCCGCAGAAGCGTCTAAAATCTTTGATTCAATTTCTGGTAAGAATCCATTTTCGTACACTTGCGTGAAAGTATTAGAACCATTTGGCAATCTGTTGAACGCATACGATTTACCGCCTCTATAAGAAACTCCACCAAAAGAATATAAAGATGTGATTTCGCTCAAAGGATATTTAGCATTAAAATACAATTGTCCTGCTGCCAATTCTGACTGTCCGACACTCATATTATAATCACTTCTCTGCTGACCTCTGTAAGCCAATTCGTTATTGGTCACATCAAAATTCAAAGCCGTCTGCATTTGCGCAATTGTCGTTGCTGACGAAATAGCACTTTGCTGAGCTGGTGTAAAATAACTTACTTGTGGAGCATATTGTTTTAAAGAAGATAAAATCTGAGCTGAATTTGTAGTCGAATTAATGTTACTAAACAAAGAATTGATTTCAACTCCATCTTGCGCCGCTCTATTTTCAACCGCATTGTAAGCATTAAAAATAGGGTTACTTCTAATTCCTGCTCTGCTTGTTGCTTGTCTTGTTACAGCTGTTCCTGTAAAATTCAAGAAACTTCCTGGTTTGCCTAATGAAGTTCCATAGTTTAAATCGACTTGAGCAGTTTGTCCGTCTGCGCCGCCTTCAAAATTATTTGAGCCTGATGATAGATTTGCTCCGTATTGAATTCCTCCAGTTAAATAATTAGCATTCTTTTTCAACACTATATTAATAACTCCAGCAATTGCATCAGAACCGTATTGTGCGGCTGCTCCATCTCTTAAAACTTCGATTCTCTCGATAGCAAAAGACGGGATGGCATTTAAATCTGTTCCCACAGATCCTCGACCTGGCGATCCGTTTATGTTTACTAAAGCACTTGTGTGTCTTCGTTTTCCGTTGACTAAAATTAAAACTTGATCTGGTCCTAATCCTCTTAATTGTGCTGGATCTACGTGGTCTGTTGCATCTGCCGTCGAGGTTGGATTACTCGTAAAGGACGGAGCAACATAATTTAAAATTTGAGTTACGCTGGTTTGCGGCGCTCCTTTTGTTATTTCAGATACGTTAAAAACATCTACCGGAACTGGCACATCTGTTTTTACTCTGTTTTTACTTCTTGATCCAATAATAGTAACTTCAGACAGTTCGTTGTTTTTTAAACTATCCTGCTCTTTTTTGTTGTCTTGAGCATAAAGTCCTGAAAATGTCACAATACCTAAAACGATTAGTACATTTTTCTTCATTTCTTTTTTTACTGATTAATTATTGTTTTTGGCTTAAAAAAAATCTTACATCTTTCTTTTTATAATAAAAAAAACCTCTGCGTTTCGGCAGAGGTTCTATTTATATTTTATTGAAAAATAATTACAATAGCGTCTCTGCGGATAACTCCGGCATCTTACAAGACATCATATTGCAAACTGTAAATTTCATTTGTTTCTTTTGTTTTAACGTGGGCAAAGTTGCAAACATTTTTTTAATCAGCCAAACAAAAAAACAAATATTTTCTATTACCCTATCAAAATAGTATGTTATTATTAAATTTCTGCTGAAAAAAATAAAAAAAGTTGAACTTTAATTTGCAAATCAAAATGGTTTCATACCTTTGCACCCGAAACAGAGGAAAAATTTGAACTGATTGCAACCTCTTCATAATGAAACGGTTTCGTTATGAATGCTGAAAGAATCGTTTCAGCAGTAAAAAATGCTAAAGCAGGAACTCTCCTTTAGCCCTTTTTAGCAATTACTTTTTCCCGCTTAATTTTAAATTAAAACATTATTTTTACATTATTATGGCTTATTTATTTACGTCAGAATCTGTTAGTGAAGGGCATCCAGACAAAGTTGCAGATCAAATTTCGGATGCATTAATTGACAACTTTTTGGCATTTGATGCTGATTCAAAAGTAGCTTGCGAAACATTAGTTACAACGGGTCAGGTGATTTTAGCAGGTGAAGTAAAATCGAATACTTATCTTGATGTGCAGCAAATCGCTCGCGAGGTAATCCGTAAAATTGGATATACTAAAAGTGAATACATGTTTGAAGCAAATTCTTGCGGAATTCTTTCAGCTATTCATGAGCAATCTGCAGATATTAATCAAGGTGTAGACAGAGCTAAGCCAGAAGAGCAAGGTGCTGGAGATCAAGGGATGATGTTTGGTTACGCTACAAACGAAACTGCAAACTACATGCCGCTAGCTCTTGATTTATCTCATAAATTATTACAGGAGTTAGCTATTTTAAGACGCGAAAATAAGGAAATCACTTATTTACGTCCAGATGCTAAATCTCAGGTAACTTTAGAATACAGCGACGATAACAAACCAACTCGTATTGATGCGATTGTTATCTCAACTCAGCACGATGATTTTGACGAAGAAGCTGCAATGCTTGCTAAAATCAAAAAAGATATTGTTGAAATCTTGATTCCAAGAATTATCGCTAAAAACCCAGCTCACGCTCATTTATTTAATGATAAAATCAATTACCATATTAACCCAACAGGAAAATTCGTTATCGGAGGTCCTCACGGAGATACTGGTTTAACTGGAAGAAAAATTATCGTTGATACTTACGGCGGAAAAGGTGCTCACGGTGGTGGTGCATTCTCTGGAAAAGACCCAAGTAAAGTAGATAGAAGTGCTGCGTATGCAACGCGTCATATCGCTAAAAACTTAGTTGCTGCTGGTGTTGCTGACGAAATCTTAGTTCAGGTTTCTTACGCAATTGGAGTTGCTGAGCCAATGGGAATTTTCATTGAAACTTACGGAACTTCTAAAGTAAACTTAACTAACGGTGAAATCGCTAAAAAAGTAGAAGCTATCTTTGATATGCGTCCTTACTTTATCGAACAACGTTTGAAATTAAGAAATCCAATCTATAGCGAAACTGCTGCTTACGGACACATGGGACGTACGCCAGAAACTGTAACTAAAACTTTCTCTGCTCCAGGCGGAAACGAAAAAACAGTTACTGTTGAGTTGTTTACATGGGAAAAACTTGATTTTGTTGACCAAGTAAAAGCTGCATTTGGATTGTAAATTTAGATTTATAGACTAACTTAGATTATTATACTTCTTAGTTAGCCAAACATACAAAAGCCGATTTCTAATTTAGAAATCGGCTTTTATTTTTGTATTAATAATTCTTATTAATAGGTTCCGTTTTGCATTTTTGTTAAAACTTCTTTCATTTGGCTGGCCGTTTCTTCATCAACCTCGCTAGTGATAAATTTCACTGCTAAAACTTGCGTTTCAATCGCTTTTTGTTTTTGCCCGTCTTTATAATACAATTGAGCTAAAGTGTCTAAATAATAAGGATTGTTTTTGGTTACAACCAAACTATATTCAGACCATTTGATCGCGTCTTTAATAAAGTTTGCATTTTGAGGATTCTCTACCACTGTCCAAGCTGCATTATTGCAAAGATTGGAATGATACTCTTTAAACGAATTCCATCCATCATAAGAATAACTGGAACTTGAATCTAATCCTGAAAAAATTGCATCTAATTTTTCAATTGGGCTTCCTCCTGCTAAAGTTTTATCAAAATAAGTAGTAAATTCTCTTAAGAAAGTTATATTAGATCCATCATTTTCTTGAATCTGAGCTAAATAATAAAAATAGTTTCTATAAACATCAAAATTACCTTTTCCAGATTCAATGATTCTTTTGTAAAGCGAATTGACTTTGTCTTTATTTATTTCTCCAGAAGCTCCATCTTGAGCCAGATAAAGGTTTTGCTGTAAGGCATCTGAAATTTCAGAAACTACATTTCCAACAGTATGAAGCTCTCCCTCTTTACTATTAAAATCAGTACGCTTACTTTCAATCTCTTCTGAATGTTTTAGCAAATAATCGATTGCCAAGAAATCCGTATCGTTTAAAATTCTATCTGTGTTAAAAAGCTGTTTTGTAAATCCTTGGTTTTTGATTTCTTTAATAATCGTCTCAGCCAAATACATATTTACAGCTTTATCTTTTTGATGTGCCTCGATCAATTTTTTCCAATTTTGAGCCACTTCTTTTTGGTCTAAAATCGTTTTTGCAATTACAAATTCAGTTGAATTAGGATCACTTACTGAATAGTTTGAATCATAATCATAAGATGCTTCTAATAAAGCGGCTTTATTAAAAGCGGCAATTAGATCTGCATCTGAAGCTTTTTTGTTTCTTAAAACATTATCAATAGAAAGAAAAGCATTTGCTCGCTGAAGTCTTCTGTAAAAATCTCCATAATAGCTAAATTGATATTGCTGTGTCGCCAAATCTGATTTTGCAACGGCGAGTTGATTTCCTTCTCCGTTTAAAATAATTATACTAGGATCACTTGTTATTTTATTGTTTTTAAGCCATTTTTTGTCATCGGCTCCAGCCAAGTAATAATTATATGTATCGTATTGTGCATTATACGCATCATACATATTATATCCTGTCTGCGTTTCCTGCTCTTTTACAAAAGCATCAAAACTTTCTTTTGCAGTTTTATTTTTGCTGTCAACTACAACAACTAAAAATTTATTACTCGTTGTTTTTGTAGATTCTATTGCTTTTTTCAGACTGTTTTCGACTTTTAATTTAAAGTCATATCTTGTATATGCCGGCGGAGCAACAGTTTCTGTCTCCACTATTGTGGTTGCACTATCCGTGACAATTCCAGAATGAAATTCATCATTTATTAAATTTTCTTTTCCTGGATAAGTCCAATTTGTTATGGTTTGGTTTTCTATCGGAACAACTGTTGGAGTTTTAGCTGGCCTCTCCTCTTTTTCGTTTACAAATACCAAAGGATCTTTTCCAAATTGATCCGAAATTTTCAATTCTCGGGTTGCTTTATCGTAAGATCCAACCAGATTTAAATCGCTTAAAACTGCCAAATCATAATTAATCGTTACTTCAGACACCTCTTTTGGCAAAGCATATTTACTAACATCGCTCTTTCCGCCATAATCTTCGTAAACCAAATAAAGGAAGTCCGTTCTGTCTATTTCAAACTCTACATCAGTCGTTTGCCATTCAGGATCTACTTTCGTTTTTATATCTGAAAGCTTCTGATATTGAACTGATTCTGAACCGTTTTGAGTTCCGATATAAAAAGAATAATACGACGGATTCAAAAATTTAATCTTAACTTTTTTTGATTTTTTATCATTAACAAAAGAAAGATTAAATTTATTTTCTGTTTTTTTACTTTTTATGAAAACTAAAGAGTCACCTTTAATTTCATAACCGCCAGAATAAAAAACCAATTCGTATTTACCGTCGTCTAATAAATTTAATTTAATCTTTTCTCCTTTATTTTTAGATAAATAGGTTCCTTTTTCAATACCATTTGTTTGAGAGAAAGAAACAGACATTCCAGCAAACAAGAGTGAAAAACTCCATATAAAATTGCGCATGATCACGTTTTTAGTCATTAATAATATACCACAAAGATATTTGATTCTCCATTAAACAAATCACAAAAAGCAGCATATTAGCACCAAAAATACTACAAATTGTATTTCATTGAAAATATGATATAACGCGGCTGCACTGTATATTGAGAAACTCGAGTTGAGAATTGCGAAAAACTGTCGTCGTTAAGATAAGTGGTATTTAACAAGTTCGTTGCTGAAATTTTATACTCCCATTTGCTGTTTTTTTTCTGGTAAATTAAACTCGCGCTTAAGAAGTCATATTCGTTATCAACCGTTTTATCTCCGTTATAATAATGATAGAATTCATATTCTGAAACAAAAGAAAAACTATCCAAAAAATAATAATCTAACCTTGCAAATGGTTTATCAGTGTAGAAAGTTGATCCGCTGTATTTGTTAATCAACAAATTATATCCAAACTCAATATTCGGAAGATTTTTATAATTTGTGGAAGCTCTTACGGTATAACTCTGAACAAAACTTTCTGTTGTCGCCAATTGATTGTTTTGAATGTTATTAAATTTCGACCAATTAAAACTAGCATTTGCAGAAGCTTTATAATTCTTTAAAAATGAACGTCCGTAATTTCCCATTCCTGTAAAAGTCTCATCGGCTAAGTTAGAATTGTAAGGAACAGAAGATTGGTTAATTCCGTCAAAATCTGCTTTTGTTTTAATCGCGTCAACCTTTCTCGTATAAGTTGCGTTGGCAAAAATATTCTCAAAATTGAACATATTATACTTGAAATAACGAAGCGAATGCACTTGCGAAGTGGCATTTTCTAAGAAACGATTTCCACGGAACAAACTGCTGTAATCAGATAAAACATAACCCGCCGCCAATTGATTGATATCGGTGAAATCATTTGTCAACGAAAAATTATACGTTAAAGTTTCTGATTTTTTGATTTGATATAAAGCAAAGAAATCTGGAAGCACTTTTACAAAATTCTGAGAATAATCCGTTCCTAATTGTCCGTTTGTCATTTGATAAGTGTGCAAACTTACTCCTGGTGTAAACGTAAATTTTCCAGTCAGAATTTTATAATGAAAACCTAGAAAAGCATCATTAAAACTATAATCGACATCATTATTATTCTCCGCATCATTCAAATCATTTCTTTCTCCATTGTCGAGCATTTGAAAAATATGAGAATTGAAATTTTGATACGAATACGTATTTCCCAACGTAATATTGATGTTGCTTTTTGGTGTTACCATATAATAGTAATCCAGTTTAGCATCCAGTTTATTAGTTTTCACAAAACGGTTCTGATTATAATCATTTCGAGCTTGTTCCGGATTTGTTACGTATCCTGACAAAGCAAAAGGATGTGTTTGAAGATTAGCATTATAAAAAGGATTTTCATCCTGATAAAGATGCTGCATTTCAAAAGCAAAAATATTTTTAGCACTTTGTGTATAATACAAACTCAAATTCTGATTAACCGACGTTGGATCTTGCTTCTTTGTCGTAAAAATATTTTCTGAAGTCGCTACATTCTGTACAATTTGTTCTCTAAACAAATCTGAATATTCTTCTTGTTTGGTCAATTTGGTTAAAATATCATAATCAAACTGAAATTTGTCGTTTGGCTTATAAGTCGAACTCAGTTTAAAAAGCCCTAAATTATTCTTTTGATGCGTTGTTTCATCACGTTTCTGCTGATCTCCAGAATCTAAAATAGTAGTCTGCGATTTGGTTTCTAAATCAGTTTTTGAAGTCGAAAGAATTCCGAAACCGCTCAAATTCCAAGCTTTATTGACAGAATATGCAAAGTTTGTTGCGCCAAATTTGGTTTCGATTTCTTTTGCTCGATTATTTCGAAGCAATGAAATTCCTAAATCATTGGAAGAAATATTAAAATTGCTCCCTCCTTTTTTCATCATGTTTTTAAATCCGCCAGTGAACTTAAAATAATCCTGTGCCGTAAGAGGTAATTCGCCAATATTATTAAAATTGGTAATTAAATTGATGCTGTATTTTGGACTGTAATAAAATAATTTCGGATTGATAATATAACGGCTGTCCAATTCTGCAACGCCAATTCCTGCGGTCACATCTCCAAACCAAAAGTTCTTTTTTCCTTCTTTCAATTTGATGTTCATCGCCAGATTATCCTGATCGTTTTCCAGACCTTTTAATTGGCTTATTTCATTATAATTTCTAAGAACCTGAACTTTATCAATAGCATCGGCAGGAATATTTTTGACGCCTAATTTGGTGTCTCCGTCAAAGAAATCCTTTCCTTCTACCATCAATTTACTGACTTTTTTTCCTTCCACTTCAATTTCTCCATCGGCATTTACCTCAACTCCAGGCAATTTTTTAAGCACATCTTCCAATTTTTTTTCCGTTCCCGATTTAAAAGAATCTGCATTGTATACAATTGTATCTCCTTTTATGGAAACAGGCATTTCTCGAACAATTTCAACACCTTCCAATTCAATTCCAGAACCATCCATAACAATATTTTGCGTCATGTTTTCAGACTTTGTAGACAAAGCAATTTCTTTAGATTTCATTCCCAAATAACTTATCTTAATCGTATAAGCGGTATTGGGTTTTAAAGTGAGCTGAAACTTTCCTTTGTCATTGGTAATTCCGTACGAATCCATTGCTTTTGTTCCGTTATTAATCGCCATGATATTGGCCATTTCCAACGGTTTTTTTTGTTCGTCTTGAATAAAACCATCAAAACGGACACTTTGAGAAAAACATATAGAAGTAAAAAGTAAAGCAAAAATGAAAAGTGTTTTATTCATTATCAGAATATTGGAATTAGGAATTTTATAAATTTAGCTCCGTGGGTCTAATTCTCTTCAACACATAGAAACATAGTTTTTAGAAGATTTAAAAAGGCGTTTCACTTAACTAAAATGCACATAGTTTAGCTATGTGTGGAAACTCGCTTCTACTCTCCTTCTTAGAGATAAAAAACTATGTTTCTATATGTTAAAATTAAATTATTTCATTTTTATTTATCTTCCCATTGGAGGAGGTCCGCCTGCACGCCCGCGATTCATCTCTCTAAATTCTTCCATTTTCTTAATTACGGTCTCGTCGTATTCTTTTTGAGAAATTACTTTTCCTTTTTTAGAAGGTTTTATTTCTACTTTGTCCTTCGCATTCAAAACAATTTTTGAACATAAAATTGTAGTGGTTCCATCATTAATTTCTAAAATCAAACCCGGAAGTCCCCAGTAATTTTCTGGCCCTTGATTAATCGGAATTTCTGTTGTGTACCAAGCTGTTACCACAATTTCTTTGGGTATTTCAAAATTGTCTGCAAAATTGGTTTTAGTATTGTCTGAACTCTTTTTTTCTTCCTCCTTTTTGTCCTCTTTTTTAGGTCTGAAGTTTCTAAAATCGGTTTTACTGGCTTGTTTTACCGCTGTTGCTTTAAAACAGTTGTATCCGCCAATTTGCTTGGTTTCTTGTTCTAATTTCCAATTTAATTTTGGCAACGAATCGACAACAAGAAATTCTTTGCCCATAAATTCTTTGTCGACAGTATAGGTTTTTGCTTTTACATCTTTATAAAAAGTACCGCCGCCGCCAGTAAGCGAACCAAACATCACACGGAAACCGCCTTGCTGTTGTCCGGGAGTCTCCAATTTTTCTTCTTCTTTATAAATTGATGCCGATTTGTCGAAGTTTAAAATGAATGTTTTCTCGAGCATTTTTTTCATACGCTCCTCCATATTTTTCTGCATTTCTGGCGTAATGTCTCTGTTGCCTCGCATTCCTTCAAATTTTGGCGCTTGCGTTTTTGACTCGTAAACGGCCATTCCTTGAAAATCTTTCTGTGCTTGAATTTGAGAAGAAACAAGCATCAAAATCATATAAAAAAATATCTTTTTCATTTTATTTTCTTTAAAGTGGGTAAATCCGATAAAACCTACACTCAAATGTATCATTTATTTTAAAATCCAAAAAACTAAATATATTAATAGTATAATGGCATAGACAGAACCGTCTATTTTTTAGACTATTAGATTTAGAAAAGGATTAAGGTTCAAAATTGAAATTTTAAGGAGAGTTTTTCGTAATTTGGTGCTCTTGTAAATTAATTTCTAATGCGTAAAACGGTGCAAAAAACTTTAATCTGCTTATTTCTTTTCTGCACTTTTCAGGCGGTTTCTGGTCAGGATTTAAACATACATCCGACTTTAATTTCGCGGTTTAAAAATACCTCTGATGAATTTTTAGGATACGATACTTTTGGATATTCTTATCAGATAACAAACAACGTTTTTAGCAAAATTAAAGGGAAAGAAATTTTTGAATATAAGAATGTTTCTTTAGGGAAAATCACGAAAGTTGACCTTCAAAATCCGCTAAAAATTGTATTGTTTTACGAAGACTTCAATAGCGTTGTTTTATTGGATAATCAATTAAATAAAATAACCGAAATTAACTTTTCGCAAAATGCAACGCCAATTGTGGTAAGCGCAATCGGAATGTCAACTCAAAACCAATTATGGATTTACAACACTTTAAATCAACAGATTGGTCTTTTTGATTATTTAAAAAACGAATACAAAACAGTTTCAATTCCACTGACAGAACCGATTCAATATTATCAAACCGATTTTAATACTTTCTATTGGATTGATAAAAAAAACAATTGGTACTCTTGTGACATTTTTGGAAAGATAACTTCACTGGGAAAAGTATCCGATTTTGATAAAATTACGATCGTCAGTTCTTCGCAATATCTTTTCAGTAAGGATAATTTATTGTATTTTAAAGGGATTAATAAATCTAATTCTGAAGTAATTTCTGAGATTAAAATTTCACAAAAAACCTTTGACAATTTTTATTACAAAGACCAAATTTTATCTATTTTTACAGCTACAGATATCACAAATTATAAAATCGTAACACCGTAATGCACATAGCAATAGCAGGAAATATAGGCGCAGGAAAAACCACTCTGACCAAATTATTGGCGAAACATTTTAAATGGGAACCTCATTATGAAGATGTAGTTGATAATCCGTACTTGGATGATTTCTACCATCAGATGGAGCGCTGGTCATTTAATCTTCAGATTTATTTCTTGAATAGCCGTTTCCGTCAAGTGCAGCAAATTCGCGAAAGCGGAAAAAAAATCATTCAGGACAGAACGATTTATGAAGATGCGCATATCTTCGCACCCAATTTATATGCAATGGGATTAATGACAAGCCGTGATTTTGAAAATTACACGTCTTTGTTTGAATTAATGGAATCTTTGGTTAAAGCTCCAGATTTATTGATTTATTTGCGAAGTTCTATTCCGAATTTAGTGGGGCAAATTCACAAACGCGGACGCGAATATGAAAACTCTATTTCGATCGATTATTTAAGCCGTTTGAACGAAAGATACGAAGCTTGGATTCAGACTTACTCTAAAGGAAAATTGTTAATCATTGACGTTGACAATATCAATTTTGTTGACAATCCTGAAGATTTAGGAAACATCATTAATAAAATTGATGCCGAACTAAACGGATTGTTTTAAAACACGGATTTCACGAAATATAAGAAAGCCTCTAAAAAAAATATTTAGAGGCTTTTCTTTAAGTTATTACAAAATAGTAGCTTTTTTCTTATTTTTGTCTAAATAAACTTCATTTCCCGTTTTGGGAAAAATTATTATATTTGCCAAACTAATTATGAGAATAATAGCTAAAAGAACATTGCAAAATTTTTGGGAACGATTTCCAAACTCAAAAAACAACAATTGCTAGCTTGGTATCAAGTATTTGACAAAAACAATTTCGCAAATTCCAATGTTATAAAATCTTTTTTTGGTACTGCAGACTTTGTAGGAAACAATAAAGTTGTATTTAATATTTGTGGAAACCGTTATCGTTTAATTGTAAAAATTAATTACGACACACAAATAGTTTACATTCTTTTTGTTGGAACACATAGTGAATATGATGATTTAGAAGACATTAAAAACTGGTAATTATGGATATAAAACCTATAAAAACAGAAGCTGACTATAATAATGCGCTAGAAAGAGTTAATATTCTTTTTGATGCAAAACCCGATACCATTGAAGGAGATGAATTAGATATTTTAGTAACGCTTATTGAAAAATATGAAAGAATACATTATCTTATTCCAGATCCTGATCCAATTGAGGCAATTAAATTTATGATGGAACAAAATGGATTAACAGATGCCGATTTAGGAATTATTTTAAATAGCCGTTCGAGAGTTTCTGAATTATTCAATCGAAAGAGAGCCTTAACCATAAAACAAATTCGGGTATTGACAGAAAAGCTCCATATTCCAGCTTCAATTTTGATAAAAGAATATGCTTTAGTTCCATAAAATAAGCCTCTAAAATAATCTTTAGAGGCTTTTTACTGTCATCCTAACAGGTTTTAGAAACCTGTTAGGTATATATTATATCCTTTTCTTTTTCAACAAAATACCTAACAGGTTTTAAAAACCTGTTAGGGTGATACTTATTTCGCAGCTTCAACTTTCGCTAAAACTTCTTCTTCGGTTCCTTCAAAAACTTCTGTTGTGGTTTTGCCATCTACTGTTTTAGTAACGGTTCCAGTCGTTTTTCCGTTGATGTTTTTGACCTCAACACGAACAGATTGGCTTTCTGCGTGTGCAAATTTTTCTTTTGCATCGAAATGTGCTAAACATTTAGCCGTTTCTCTTGGAGAACAGCCCTTTTCTTTACACATTTTAATGCATTCTTCTTTTGTCATTCCAGACATGTCGCCACATTTAGAAATTCCTGCGTGCATTTCTGTATTAGCACAGCAAGAAGCTTTCGCAGCAATATCTGATGGTGCATGACCTTCCCCTAAAATTGGAGCTACTACCAATCCGATCAAACAAGTTAATTTAATTAGAATATTCATAGAAGGTCCAGAAGTATCTTTAAACGGATCTCCAACTGTATCTCCAGTTACAGCAGCTTTATGCGCATCCGAACCTTTGTATGTCATTTCTCCGTTGATCATAACTCCAGCTTCAAAAGATTTTTTAGCATTATCCCAAGCACCTCCGGCATTGTTTTGGAAAACTGCCCAAAGCACCCCAGAAACCGTAACTCCAGCCATATAGCCACCCAACATTTCAGCAATTAACTGATTGTTATCTGGATAAACTAATTTTCCTAGAAGTACAATTGCAATAGGAAAACCAATGGTTAAGATTCCAGGAAGCATCATTTCGCGTAAAGCGGCTTTTGTAGAGATTTCAACGCATTTTCCATATTCTGGTTTTGCAGTTCCTTCCATAATTCCGGCAATTTCTTTGAACTGGCGACGAACTTCGTACACCATATCCATTGCTGCTTTTCCAACAGAATTCATTGCTAAAGCAGAAAAAACCACTGGAATCATTCCGCCGACAAACAACATCGCTAAAACTGGCGCTTTAAAAATATTGATTCCGTCAATTCCTGTAAAGGTTACATAAGCCGCAAATAAAGCTAATGAAGTTAAGGCAGCTGAAGCAATTGCAAATCCTTTTCCAGTTGCTGCTGTTGTATTTCCAACTGAATCTAAAATGTCGGTTCTTGTACGAACTTCTTTTGGCAATTCGCTCATTTCTGCGATTCCTCCAGCGTTATCCGAAATTGGCCCAAAGGCATCAATTGCCAATTGCATTGCAGTTGTTGCCATCATTGCAGAAGCCGCCAAAGCTACTCCATAAAATCCAGCTAAAGCGTATGAAATCCAGATTGCCACCGCAAATAATATTACGGTTGGAAAAGTAGAAATCATTCCTGTCGCCAAACCTGCAATTACGTTTGTTCCCGCACCGGTAGAAGATTTTTGAACGATTGCCAAAACTGGTTTTGTTCCTAATCCTGTGTAATATTCTGTTACTGATGAAATCGCTCCACCCACAACTAAACCAACTAATGTGGCATAGAAAACACGCATTGACGAAATGGCCTTAGATCCTTCTCCAAAAAAACTCATCTGCATGGTTTGTGGCAACATGTATTGCACTAAAAAGAAACAAGCCACAGCGGTTAAAACAATAGAAACCCAGTTTCCTATATTTAATGCTTTTTGAACTTGAGCTTCTTTAGCATTATCATCTGATATTTTTACTAAAGTTGTTCCGATGATAGAAAATAAAATTCCAAAACCGGCAATAGCCATCGGAAGTAAAATTGGTCCGATTCCACCGAAAGCATCATTGATACTTCCGCCCATATCTTTTATCACATAATTTCCTAGAACCATCGCAGCGAGGACTGTTGCCACGTAAGATCCGAATAAATCGGCTCCCATACCCGCAACATCACCTACGTTATCTCCCACGTTATCTGCAATTGTTGCTGGATTACGAGGATCATCTTCTGGAATTCCGGCTTCAACTTTACCAACTAAATCGGCTCCAACGTCTGCGGCTTTAGTGTAGATTCCGCCTCCAACACGCGCAAATAAAGCGATTGATTCTGCACCAAGTGAAAATCCTGCAAGAGTTTCTAATACAACAGTCATAGTATCTGTGTCTTTCCAAATTCCGCCAGAAAAAAGATTAAAAAAAATGATGAAAAAAGAGGTTAAACCTAAAACGGCTAAACCTGCAACTCCCAACCCCATTACAGTTCCCCCTCCAAAAGAAACTTTCAAAGCTTGTGGCAAACTAGTACGCGCAGCCTGTGTAGTTCTAACGTTTGTTTTAGTTGCGATTTTCATTCCGATATTTCCTGCATATGCCGAAAATAAAGCACCAAAAATAAAGGCTATTACGATTAATAAATGAGTTTTTACTCCTGGAATAAAAGTAATTCCTGCCAAAGCTAAACTGGCGATAATTACAAATATGGTTAATAGTTTGTATTCGGCTTTTAGGAAGGCTAAGGCTCCTTCGTAGATGTAATCTGAAATCTCTTTCATCTTACCGTCTCCAGCATCTTGTTTTAAAACCCAAGTCCTTTTTATTCCCATGAAAAGTAATCCTAAAACTGCCATGATTATTGGCAGGTAAATCATAAATGCATTCATAATATTTTAATGGTTTTGGTTAATAGTCAACAATCTAACTAAACGAATTTAAACAAAAAAGCAATACTCTTAACGGAGTATTGCTTTTTTTACAAATTATGAAGGCTAAAATTATTTAATGCTAAATAATCCTGCTGGTTTATTTTCAATATCATCAAAACGTTTTGTACACTCAGCGATAATATCGTAAGCTTCTTTAACGTCTCCCCATCCTTCAACATCTACTTTCTTGTTTTCAAGATCTTTGTAAACTTGGAAGAAGTGTTCTATTTCTTTCACTAAGTGAGGGTTCATATCAGAAAGGTCATTTAATGAATTCCAGATTGGATCTGAAACTGGTACACAAATAATTTTCTCATCTGGTCCTTTATCATCTGCCATGTGGAATACACCGATTGGCTTAACTTCCATAACACATCCAGGAAAAGTTGGCTCGTTTACCAAAACTAATACGTCAAGAGGGTCACCGTCTAAAGCTAAAGTTTCTGGAATAAATCCGTAATCTGCTGGGTACATCATTGAAGAGAACAACATTCTGTCAAAACGCATTCTTTTAATTTCAAAATCGTACTCATATTTATTTCTGCTTCCTCTTGGTATTTCGATTAATACATCGAAAGTCGTTAATTTGTCTGCGGTCATTTTCGTTTTTTATTGTTTCTATAATTTCGGTTGCAAAAATAACTAAAGAATCTAGTTTTACAATAAAAAACAAGGTTAAATTATCAGCATTAGAGTTTAAAAAACAAGCATTTAATAAGTAATTGTTCGATTTCTTTTCTTCAGGTAATAATGCCAGAGCAAATAGGTCGCATAAGAGCGATATGGACTCCATTGTTCGGCATGAATTTCCATTTCCGCTTTATCATGAATATCGAGCAATTCTTTGATGGTATTGATCACTGCAATGTCGCCAAGCGGAATCAAATCGGGTTCTTGCAGACAGAACATCAAATAAATATCAATGGTCCAATTTCCAATACCTTTTAATTTAATTAGCTCTTCTCGAACTTGTTTTGCCGATTTTGAAGCTAAACTTTCAATGTCTAATTCCTTGTTTAAAACCGCTTCCGCTAAAATTTTGATGTATTTTGTTTTCTGACGGCTGACTCCCAGACTTCTGAATTCTTCGTCTGATAAAATCGCCATATTTTCGGGATCGCAAGTTTTATAAGCTTTGATTTTTAAAAACGTCGCTTTAGCAGAATCTATAGAAACTTGCTGTTCGAGTATTAGCAAAACCAACGTTTCAAAACCTGGCGGGCGTCTCGGAATTGGTGGTAATCCATATTTTTCTATTATTTCCAGAAATATCGGATTTTTAGAGGAAAGGAAATCTATGGCTTCTTGCATGGTTTTGATTTTATTAGAGTAAATTAAAATTAAATAAAATTTGGCAGAGAAGTCTAAACGGCAATGTATATCTGTAGAGGCGCACTGCAGTGCGTCTCCACACCTAATATTCAAAATACGTTAGACGCACTGCAGTGAGCCTCTACCGAATATTGGAACGAAATTTATATTATAATCCATTAACCAAAGTATGACATTTAATTTTTATATCATAGATATATAAAAAAGTCGCAAAGATTAAACCTTTGCGACTTTGTAATTTTGAGCCTTTGCACCTTAAAAATAAAATCCGAAAGATCCTTTTACGGCAAATTTGTGAGCATCTGGCATATCTAGATAATTTCCTCTCCAAGAAAAATCGATACGGAAGACTTTGAAGATATTTCCAATTCCCGCGTGATATTCATAATATACTTTTTCAGGAGCGTTGTAAGGTAATCCAGAAGCATTGATAGCGCGGTTGGCATCAGAAATTGTTCCGTGTACTGCTCTTACTCCAACGAATTCTCTCCAATTCAGTTTTCTCATGAATGGAATTCTAGCGAACAATCTTCCTCCAAAATCATGATTCCACTGTAAAGTTGTATATTGATCTGTAACGAATTCGTAGAAATTCAGGTTACTAAATGTATTCTCAATAGTAAAATAAGTCTGGTTACCCGGAATTACGCTCATTAATCCTAACGGAATTGTACCAAACGTTTTCCCTGTTTCAACTGTAATATTTGTTCTTCCTAGAGGTCCAATAATAATTGGCTGTCTGTAGAAAACTTGAATTTTTTCGTAGGCAAAATCACTGTCCAGAACACCTTTTAAACCATAACTAAAATTCACAAAGAAATGACTAAAAGGGCTATCAACTAAATCTCTTTCAACACCATAACCAATAGTTTTACGGTTAGGCATATATTCAAATTGAATGTTTGCTTCGGATTGTTTTACAGTACTTTCAACAACGCCGGCTGGATTTTCGGGAGTTGGCAAAGTCGAATAATAATCTAAACTAAAAGTTTTTGATGCTGATTCTAATGTTCGATACGAAAGTCCTGCGGAAACAATAAAATTCTTCTTAGCTTCCATTTCAACAGAAACATTGCTCAAATTGATATTCGTCAATTTTCCGTTGCTACCCGTTGTAAACAAAGCAGAAGACGCAAAACTTCGTCCAAGAACATCATTTGTAGTAGTTAAACTCGCTCCAATTTGCTCAATGTCGCGCCTATTTCCTCCAGAGATAATGACACGATTTTTCTTGTCGACCATCCATTTTCCAGAAACTCCGTATTTAAATTTGTTATCGTCAAATCCGTAAGCAGTATAGGCTTGAATACGCCAAGGGTCATTTGGCCCGAAATAGGTTCTTCCCCCTACTCTTAGCCTGATACCTTCGACTTCATTATACCCAAAAGTGGAGAAAATTGGTCCGTAATCAAAGTTTTTAAATTCAATATAACCGCTTCCTAAAATCGAGACCAGATTATACAGCTGCTTAAATCGCTTGACCGTTTGCAGTGTATCGAGCATTTTATAAATACCGGCTTCATCTTTATTTAATTTTTCAAAACGATTTTCTTCCCAAAATTCAGGCGGTCTTTCATAAACGGCATTATCAATAAAATTGACTTCTTCTTTATAAAATTTCTCAGGTTTTTGAATATTGAATTTGTGATTACGATATAAAGTTGTTCTTTTACCATAAACTCCTTTTGATTTTTCTTTCTTATTTAAAGCAAAATCAGACATCATGTAGTCGCGCGTCAGAAGGAAAACAGAATCATTTTCAACCTCAAATTCCTGCTCGATGTAAATATCTTTTACCCAGTTAATATTGGCACTTTTGGTAACGCCCATATTAATTTTCTTGATGGCAAAAGTAGTATCGTTAACCCAAAAATCTCCTTTAAAAGTTAGTTCGTTTTTACGTCTCGGATAAAAAACAATGTTATAACACCATTTTTTGTCTATAAATGCACTGTCTTTTAGCACATAATTATATACGTCAATTCCTGTTCTTGAAAGCGGACTCGTAAAACTTTTATCAAAAAACTTAAGGTGGTTATCGTAAATGTTATAATCTGAATAAAGGTCTTTTACGAAAGATAAAATCTGCTGATTTCCGTTAAAACCAGACATTTTATTTCCTTTTAAATTTTCTTTTACTTTCTTTAATTTGTTGTCACCGTAAACATCATAAACCGATTCGTTGATAAAAATTGGCAAATATGTTTTTCCTGTAACATCTGAAGTATCAACATGATCAAAGATAAACTCCATTCCTTTAAAAAGCTTATTTTTCATCAACGCGCTATCAATGGTGTTCATGTCAAACTCCACTTTTTCATACTTCTGCATTTGATATTGATTAAACAGGTATAGTCCGTTTTTACGTTTTCTTTCCCAGATTTTTCTCAAAATATCCAATGCCGGATTGTTCTTTTTAGAAGTTTTACCGGTAAAAATTACAACTTCACTTAGTGCTTCGGCTTCGCCTAAAACAATTTTGAAATTATAATTAACTAATTTTTCTAAAGGAACTTCTTTATCTGAGAATCCTGCTGAAGTAACTATAAGCGCCGTATAAGTATTCGGTGATTCTAAATAAAAACGGCCGTCTTCATTAGAAACGATTCCGATATTAGAACCTTTAAATACCACATTTGCAAAAGGTACCGGCTGATTCGATTTGTCCAAAACAACTCCACTCACCTTAGTTTGTGCAGTAGCAGCATTCGCAAAAGCAAATAAAAAAAATAAGAGAAGTAGAGTTAATTTGTTCATTATAAAGTAAAAAAAAACTTCACCAATCCATGTTGTCTGATGAAGTTTTATGAGTATTTTGTATTTGTATTATTTGTATAATACTTTTTTAACTGCTTTTACTACATCACCTGCATTTGGCAACCAGTCTTTAAGCAATACTGGAGAGTAAGGTGCAGGAGTATCTGCAGTTGTAATACGTTGAATTGGCGCATCAAGGAAGTCAAACGCTTGTTCTTGAACGATATATGAAATTTCAGAAGAAAGACTGGCAACTGGCCAAGCTTCTTCAAGAATTACTAAACGGTTTGTTTTCTTAACCGATTTAAGGATTGCATCTTTATCCATTGGACGAACTGTTCTTAAATCGATGATCTCACAAGAAATTCCTTCTTTTGCTAATTCATCAGCAGCAATAAAAGCTTCTTTAATAATTTTTCCGAAAGAAACGATAGTTACATCAGTTCCTTCACGTTTAACATCAGCAACACCAATTGGAATTGTATATTCTCCATCTGGCACTTCACCTTTGTCACCGTACATTTGCTCAGACTCCATGAAGATTACAGGGTCATTATCACGAATTGCAGATTTCAAAAGCCCTTTTGCATCATAAGGAGTTGAAGGAACAATAACTTTAAGACCTGGAGTGTTAGCAAACCAGTTTTCTAAAGCTTGTGAGTGAGTAGCTCCTAATTGACCAGCAGAAGCTGTTGGCCCGCGGAAAACGATAGGCACATTAAACTGTCCTCCTGTCATTTGACGCATTTTAGCAGCATTATTAATAATTTGATCAATACCAACTAAACAGAAGTTGAATGTCATATATTCTACAATTGGGCGGTTTCCGTTCATTGCAGAACCTACTGCAATTCCTGAAAAACCAAGCTCAGCAATTGGAGTATCAATTACTCTTTTTTCACCAAACTCAGCAAGCATTCCTTTTGAAGCTTTGTAAGCTCCATTGTATTCTGCAACTTCTTCTCCCATTAAATATATGGATTCATCGCGACGCATTTCTTCGCTCATTGCTTCACAAATGGCCTCTCTAAATTGTATTGTTCTCATATTTTATATTGTATGTTGAATTTTCTGAAGAGCAAAAATAAATATTTTAAATAACTTAAAAGCAAAAATTGAATTTAAAATCGCATGAACTTCCATCTGTTCTTCCGTTTTAACTTTTTAATCTTTATTGTGATATTTACGAAATCGATATAATAACGTATAATTCACACTTAATTGCTCCAAAAATATTTATCAGACAAACATTTATCTATTTGTTTAATTCCCTGTCTCCACAAAATTCATTCATATAACGCCAAAATTAAAAATTTAGTATTTATCTCACAAAAAATATTTTAGCTCAAACGATCGTTTATTGCAAAATCGCTAAAAATCAGACGTAATGGATGTCTTTTCATTTCTAGATTCCGATGAAAATGAGTCAAAGCTGCACAATTTGCGAAATCGTAATAGTTTTAAAAAATATTATGCACGCATAGTATAATTATTCCAAATTAAATTCTAAATTTGTAAAAGCATATTATAAATTCAAAATATATACTTATGAAAATACTAGTTTGCATCAGCCATGTGCCTGATACTACTTCAAAAATTAACTTTACCAACGGTGACTCTGAATTTGACACTAATGGTGTACAATATGTAATTAACCCTAATGACGAATTCGGTCTTACACGCGCTATCTGGTTCCAAGAGCAACAAGGTGCAAATGTAACGGTTGTAAACGTTGGAGGTCCTGATACTGAACCAACTTTGCGTAAAGCTTTGGCGATTGGTGCAAACGAAGCTATTCGTGTTAACGCAAATCCAACTGACGGATTTTTCGTTGCAAAACAATTAGCAGAAGTTATTAAAAATGGCGGTTACGACTTAGTAATTGCTGGTAAAGAATCTTTAGATTATAACGGAGGAATGGTTCCTGGAATGATCGCTGGAATCTTAGGATTCAACTTCTTAAACTCTTGTACTTCTTTGACGGTTGACGGAAATAATGTAAAAGGAGTTCGCGAAATCGATGGTGGAAAAGAAACTGTAAGCACTACTCTTCCTTTAATCATTGGAGGCCAAAAAGGTCTTGTGGAAGAAAAAGATTTGCGTATCCCGAACATGAGAGGAATTATGACAGCGAGAACTAAAGCACTTACTATTCTTGAGCCAGTTGATGCTGCTGTAAATACAAAAGCGGTGAAATTTGAAAAACCAGCTCCAAAATCAGCTGTGAAATTAATTTCTCCTGATAATTTAGATGAGTTAATTAATTTATTACACAACGAAGCGAAAGTAATCTAGTATTCAGTAATCAGATTTTAGTGTTCAGTTTTCAACTTGGAAACCTGAAACATGAAACTTGAAACCTGAAACTTTAAACCTCTAAACAAAAACATCATGTCAATATTAATATATGCAGAATCTGCAGAAGGAAAATTTAAAAAAGTTGCTTTCGAATTAGCTTCTTACGCTAAAAAAGTAGCTGAATCATTAGGAACTACCGTTACAGCTTTAACGGTAAACATCAGCGACGTAAGCGAATTAGGCAAATACGGAGTTGATAAAGTTCTAAAAGTAAGTAATGAAAAATTAGCTGGTTTTAATGCAAAAGCGTACGCTGATGTTATTAAACAAGCTGCTCAAAAAGAAGGAACAAAAGTAGTATTGCTTTCTTCTACCACAGACAGTATTTACCTTTCTCCACTTGTTGCAGTAGGCTTAGAAGCTGGTTTCGCTTCAAATGTGGTTGGATTGCCAGTTAGCACTTCTCCATTTCAAGTAAAAAGAAATGCTTTTTCAAACAAAGCTTTCAACATCACACAAATTGATACAGATGTAAAAGTGCTTGGTTTGGCTAAAAACTCTTACGGTCTTTTTGAAAGCGCTGGAGCTGCTGCCGCTGAAGATTTTAACCCAACTGTTGGAGACAATGACTTTGGAGTAAAAGTAGAATCTGTTGAAAAAGTTTCTGGAAAAGTTTCTATCGCTGACGCGGATATCGTAGTTTCTGGCGGGCGCGGATTAAAAGGTCCAGAAAACTGGGGATTAGTTGAAAATCTAGCTGAAGTTTTAGGTGCTGCCACTGCCTGTTCTAAACCAGTTTCAGATTTAGGATGGAGACCTCATAGCGAGCACGTTGGGCAAACAGGAAAACCAGTTGCAACCAATTTATATATTGCAATCGGAATTTCTGGGGCTATTCAGCACATTGCGGGTATCAACTCTTCTAAAGTAAAAGTGGTAATCAATAGTGACGCTGAAGCTCCTTTCTTTAAAGTGGCTGACTACGGTATTGTTGGAGATGCTTTTGAAATTATACCGCAATTAACAGAGAAATTAAAAGCTTTTAAAGCTCAGCATTCTTAATACAAAGAATTCTCATTAAAAATATTGCTGCCTAAAAACAAGATGTTGTATCTTTGTTTATAGGCAGCTTTTTTGTTCCATATTTTTTGATTAAAATTGCAGCTTTATTTTCCAATCAAAAACAGTATTAAAATAAGGCGCTAAGTGCCTTTTTTACACCTATATATGAGTCTAGTAAAATTATCCATAAAAGGAATTTCATACAGTCAAACTCAAAATGGCGCTTATGCCTTAATTTTGAATGAAGTCGATGGCGAAAGAAAATTACCTATTGTTATTGGCGCTTTTGAAGCCCAATCAATCGCTATTGCTTTAGAGAAAGAAATAAAACCGCCACGTCCTTTAACTCACGATTTATTCAAGAATTTTGCTGAAAGATTTGACATTGTGGTAAAGCAAGTTATCATTCACAAATTAGTTGATGGCGTTTTTTATTCAAGTTTAATTTGCGAAAGAGATAAAATTGAAGAAATTATCGACGCCAGAACTTCTGATGCGATTGCACTTGCTTTGAGATTCAACGCTCCTATTTTTACTTATAAAAACATTTTAGATAAAGCAGGTATTTATTTAAAATCAAATACTGCTGAAACAGATTCTGGAGCTCAAGAAATTGACGATGTTCTTTCAAATCCTGAAACTTTCGGACATGAAGAAGAAAGTAACCAATCTGGAGAAGTGTATGCAAAACATTCTTTACAAGAATTAAACGAACTTTTAGACCAAGCGGTTTCTCAAGAAGATTACGAAAAAGCAGCAAAAATTAGAGACGAAATCTCTAGAAGATAATTTTAAGGCTGTAAGCCGTAAGCTTCAGGCTATATGCTTAAAGTCACAATCATAAAAAAACAAATTTTAAGCATTAGGAAAAGCCTAAAGCTTAAAGCCTAAAGCCTAGAGCAACAATGAAACAATACTTAGATTTAGTAAAACACGTTTTAGAAAACGGCAATCAAAAAGGAGACCGAACTGGAACTGGAACAAAAAGTGTTTTTGGTTACCAAATGCGTTTTGATTTAAGTGAAGGTTTTCCAATGGTTACAACTAAAAAATTGCATTTAAAATCCATCATCTATGAATTGCTTTGGTTTTTAAAAGGCGATACAAATGTAAAATACCTTCAGGAAAACGGAGTGAAAATCTGGGATGAATGGGCAGATTCTAATGGCGACTTAGGACCAGTTTACGGTCACCAATGGCGCAATTGGAACAGCGAAGAAATTGATCAGATTTCTGAATTAATTAAAGAATTAAAAACAAATCCGAATAGCAGAAGAATGTTGGTTTCGGCTTGGAACCCTTCTGTTCTGCCAGATACAAAAAAATCTTTTGAAGAAAATGTTGCCAATAACAAAGCCGCATTGCCTCCTTGCCACGCGTTTTTTCAATTTTATGTAGCAAGTCCAGATTCTGAAAAAGGAGAAACAAAAGGAAAACTTTCTTGCCAATTGTACCAAAGAAGCGCAGATATATTTTTAGGAGTTCCTTTTAATATTGCTTCTTATGCATTGCTAACAATGATGATTGCACAAGTTTGCGATTTAGAGCCAGGAGAATTTATTCACACTTTTGGTGATGCTCACATCTACAACAATCATTTTGAACAATTAGAATTGCAACTTTCGAGAGAACCAAAACCATTACCAAAAATGATTTTAAATCCAGAGATTAAAAACATTTTTGATTTTGATTATGGCGATTTCACTCTTGTTGATTATGATCCGCATCCTGCTATAAAAGGAAGTGTTGCTGTATAAAAACAAAAATCCGCTTTAAAAATTAAAGCGGATTTTTTTATACAATTAAAACACTGTTTTCACCTCCAGCAAAATCATTCCATTTATAAGAATCGGCTTCTGGATCATTGACATAATTCCCGTCAACCAGATACTTAAATTCGTATATAGTATCTTTAACCAAGTCATAAGTTGCTTTAAAAGTTCCGTTTTTCAATTTACTTAAAGTTCCTTCTTCAGCGTTCCAATTATTGAAATCCCCAACAACAGCTGCAGAATCTGCATCCTTAGCATCTATCGAAAACGTCACTTTACATACCGGTTTCGTTTTCACAAATTGTTTTTTTAAAGACATAACTATTTCGTTTTTAGATTTATACATCTAAAATTAATTAAATTCAGTGAAACACTGACTACCCTGAGAACCGATTTACGATAATGCCAAAAACAGCATGCCGTTTTCGCTTAATCTGTAATTTAAAGTAGCTAAAATTTTGTTTTTCAAATTCTTAGAACTTTTAAAAGCAAATATTCCTAATCCAAAATATGGACTTTCGAAAATAAATTTTAACTTTATAATCTCATTTTTATCTTATGGAAAAAGAAGTACACGAACAATACGAATACGCTAGGCGCCGATTAAGACAAAAAAAGGTCTTATATTTTCATTTTGTTCTTTTCCTCTTAGGAAGTTTATTTTTATTTATTGGCAATAAATTTTTTGGATTTGGAGAGAGCACAACTCAAAATTGGTGCATCTGGGGTATTACGATCTGGCTTTTCCTTTTTATTCTCCATTTTATAAAAGTTTATATAACAGATCGTTTTATGAATAAAAAATGGGAAAGAGAACAAATTGACCGGTTAGTTGCTTTACAGCAAAAAAGAATCGGTCAGCTCGAATCTTCTATCAAGGAAGAAAATGAAAATAAAATTTAGTTAGGCATACCATGATTATAATGATAGCGGCTGCGGCCGAAAATAATGCACTCGGAAAAAACAACGAATTAGTCTGGCATTTGCCAAATGATTTTAAAAGGTTTAAATCGCTTACTACTGGTCATCATATTATTATGGGAAGAAAAACGTTTGAAAGTTTCCCTAAACCCTTACCAGATCGTGTTCATATTGTAATCTCACGTCAGGAAAATTATAAACCAGAAGGATGTATTGTGGTAGACAGCATTGAAAAAGCGATTGCCTTATGTCCTGAAGACGATGACAGCTACGTAATTGGCGGCGGCGAAATTTATAATCTCGCTCTTCCTTTTACGGATATTATTGAATTAACGAAAGTTCATCACACTTTTGAAGCAGATGCTTTCTTTCCTAAAATCAGTAAAAGTGAATGGATGTTGGTAGAATCTGAAGAAAATTATAAAGACGAAAAGCATCTTTACGATTATACTTATGAAACTTACATTCGAAAATAAATAAAAAACATCCTCTTTTTACGGAGGATGTTTTTAAGAATTGATTTTGAAGCCTAACTTGCTCAAGAAAAAATTTTGTTTAAAAAAATCACAAATGTCGAGTAACATTTGTAAAACTGAATAACATTTTATGTTATTGAGACCTAAATCTCAAAACGCCTTTAATAACAAATACCACTAAGATATTAAAGGCAGAAAATTAAAATTTCCAAAAACAAATTTAATCCTAAGAACGTACTTTGCACTTAATTTATAGTATTTTCCCCCCAAAGAACAATACTTTCAAAACTCTTTCCTGAACAAATGAATTACCAGCGCAAAAAAAGTAATCATCTGTTTAAGTCATAGCGACATTATCAATCATTAACTTTAATCATTTTTACTTTGACAAAGTTGCTCATAATGTCATTATTAGACAATACCATGTTTTAGTGATTTTACCAAAATACCTAGATTTAGGGATGTCGGACAGGTCTCTTATTTCTTTGAAAATAAATCTTCAAAAACATTTCTTTTACAATTAAAAAACTCAATTACAGTTAAACTAGATTGTTTATATTTGCCTAAATAAAAAAAATGTCTGAAAAAGTAACTCCGTATAAAGACTCTGCCTTAGGTAAAAAAGAGCAAGTAACCCAAATGTTTGATACCATTTCTGGGAATTACGATAATTTGAATCGCGTAATTTCATTTGGAATTGATGTTAAATGGCGCAAAAAAGTATTAAAGATTGTATCAGACAAAAAACCACAAGTTATTCTAGATATCGCAACGGGTACTGGTGATTTAGCTATTTTGATGGCGAAGACGAATGCTGAGAAAATTATTGGTTTAGATATTTCTGCCGGAATGCTAGAAGTTGGAAAAAAGAAAGTTGAAGAAAAAAAACTTTCTAATGTTATCGAACTAGTTTTAGGAGATTCTGAAAACATGCCATTTGAAGACAATTACTTTGACGCAATTACTGTTGGTTTTGGAGTAAGGAATTTTGAAAACCTAGAAAAAGGTTTTGGAGAAATCTTAAGAGTCTTAAAACCAAATGGAGTGTTTGTTATATTGGAAACTTCTGTGCCAGATAAATTTCCTTACAAACAAGGCTACAATTTTTACAGCAAAAATATACTTCCGTTAATCGGAAAATTATTTTCTAAAGATAATGACGCTTATGGTTATTTGTCTGAATCTGCTGCTGCTTTTCCTTATGGTGAAGCCTTAAACAATATTTTGAGAAAAACTGGGTTTATAGATGTTGTGGCAATGCCTCAAACTTTTGGTGTCGCAACAATTTATTCTGCATCTAAAAAATAGTATGAAAAAAATTGTAATCTTATTTTTATTGGTCTTAACGACAAAAGGACATTCGCAATTTGCTAAAAACATGTTTAGCAAAGATCCTATCATTAATCTTGAAAACTGGCAGAAACAGCGAGTTTATTTTGGTTATTATTTAGGTTTTAACAGTTTTGACTTTAAATTTGATTACAAAACTCCAGTACAGCAAGATATTCAGGTTAAAAAAACTACTGGTTTTAATGTCGGCGTTGTAGCCGATTTGAGGCTTCAGGAATATGTTAACCTGCGTTTTGAGCCTGGTTTGTATTATACAAAACGAGATCTTTTTTTTCCTGGCATAAGCGACAAAGAAAGTGACTATCTAAGAGAAGTAAACAGTACTTATATTCACTTTCCTTTATTACTGAAATTTTCTGCCATGCGTACAGGAAATATACGCCCGTACTTAGTGGGCGGTATGTCTACGACTTTAAATTTATCTAGTAATGCTAAATCAAAAGACGATAACTTTGAGCAGAAATTTAGAGTAAAACAATGGACTGCTGCTTACGAATTAGGTTTAGGGATTGATATTTTTACCGAATACTTTATCTTTTCTCCTTCTGTTAGAGGAATGTTCGGAATTACAGATGAACTTATTAGGGATAATAATCCAGACAGCCCTTGGACTGGAAATATCGATTCGATGAAATCTAGAGCGATTTTAATAAATTTCACTTTTCATTAAAACAAAATATCAACTATTTCGTTTAAATTCACTTAGAATAATTGCTGTTGCAGTAGCTACATTTAAACTTTCCGTTTTTTGAAGCTCTCCAAATCTAGGAATTGTGATACGGCTGGTTACTATTTTTTCAATTTCATCTGAAATTCCGTTGGCTTCATTACCCATAATAATGATTCCTTCTTGCGGTAATTTTGATTGATAAATATTCTCCCCGTCCATAAAAGTTCCAAAAACTGGCAGTTTAGTTTGAGCAAGAAAAAGTTTTAAGTCAACATAGCTTACATTTACTCTGGTAATTGACCCCATAGTAGCTTGTACCACTTTCGGATTATAAATATCGACCGTTTCTTTAGAACAGATAATCTGCTTAATACCAAACCAATCACACAGACGCAAAATAGTCCCTAAATTTCCGGGATCTCGAATGTCGTCTAATGCTAAAATCAAACCCGAATTGATAATCTTCTTTTCGGCTGGAATTTTAAAAACCGCCAAACAAGAATTTGGAGTCGACAAAGCACTTATTTTTTTCAGTTCTTGATCATTAATAAGAGTACGTTTTGAGGCGTGAACCGTCTCGAAATCATTTAAGGTAGTGTATAAATGTTCTAATTCAAAATTGGATTGCAGCAATTCTTGAATTACTTTTACTCCTTCAGCAAAGAATAATTGATTAGCAAAACGCTGCTTTTTTTGATGTAAACTTGAGATAAGCTTTATTTGGTTTTTACTAACCATAAAATAATGTACTTTTGAATTAAATATTAAAAAACACTTGAAAAATAATTCCACAAAAATAATAGCATTTCTTCTAATTGCAACATTAATTTGCGCTTGTAATGCCGTAAAAAGAGTTCCCGATGGAAAAAACCTTCTTGTAAAAAATAATATTCTTGTAAACGGAAAATCTACAAATGACGAAATAGCTTCTAATCAGATGTACCAAAAACCAAATGGTAAACTATTAGGTTATAAGCTTCGATTAAATTTATACAATTTAGCTAATTTAAATCCGGATTCTACTTATCAGGCAAAATTTAAAAACAATCCTGGAAAGTATGAGCGCATGTCTAAAATACTTTCTGCCAAACAAGTAGACCGTCTTGGACAGTCTTTTTATTATAAAGGAATTCATGAATTTCTAAAAAACACTGGTGAACCGCCTGTAATAGTTGACACTTCAAAATCTAGAAAATCATTATTACGTTTAAAATACTATTATTTCAATAATGGCTATTTTAATGTTCAGACGGATTACACTATTGATACTGTTGGAAAAAAGAGAGCCGAAATTAATTACAATATTACAACCGGACCAGCTTATAAACTGGACACCATTAGAACCAAAATAATGACTCCTGCGTTAGATTCATTATATAGAACTAATAATGAGCCTTCTTTATTAAAATCTGGAAATCAATACAAAACTACAGATTTTGAAGAAGAGAAAAACCGTATTACAACCTATTTCAGAAATCGAGGTGCTTATTATTTTCAGCCTACGTACGTAACTTTTGATATTGACACCATTGGCAAAAAAGCAAAAGCCGACGTTACCTTAATTATTAACAACAATAATATTCAGGAAAGAGATTCGAGCCGCACAGAGCCTTTCAAATTATATAAAATTAGCGATGTAAATATTTATACCGATTATTCCGTAGCCAATGCTAAGAAAAAACCAACTGACAGTGTAACTTACAACAATTTTAATCTCTACAGTTACAAAGGATTAAAATATAGACCGCGTGCTATTACTGATGCTATTTTCATTTCTAAAGGAAGTACTTTTGCCGATTTCAGGACTACTCTATCTTCTCGATCTTTAAATAATTTGAGGATCTTCAACTATCCGTCTATTCAATACGAGGTAGACAAAAGAGATTCTACAGCTCAATCTCTTATTGCTAATGTTTATTTGACTCCGAGAAAAAAATACAGTTTTGGAGCTACTCTTGACGTAACACATTCAAACATTCAAGATTTTGGAATTGGAGCCAGTATTTCTGAAACGATTAGAAACGTATTTAACAGAGCAGAAACTCTCGAAATTTCGGCTCGTTTAAACATCGGATCTTCTAGAGATATGGCCAACCCGAACAACAATTTCTTTAACGTTTCGGAATATGGTTTGGACATGAAATTGAATTTTCCGAGAATTTTACTGCCTTTTGGAACCGAGAAGATCATTCCTAAAAGTATGATTCCGTACACTTCTATATCTTCTGGTTTTTCTAAGCAGCGAAATATTGGTTTGGACAAAGAAAACTTTACAGGAGGTATCTCATACAACTGGACACCAAAACGTCATAATACAGCAAGATTAGAATTATTGAATGCACAGTTTGTTCGCAACTTAAATCCAGATAACTATTTTAATGTTTATACGTCTTCTTATGACGACTTAAATGGAATTGCACAAAATTACAATCAGCAAGCTACGAATGTCGATCCGCAAGGAAACTTAATTGTGCCTACAGGAACAACAGGATTTACCAACGATGTTTTAACAGGACAAACTGCTTTGACACCTGCTGATGCTCAATACCAAGAAGTGGAAAGTATTGAAGAGCGAAGAGTTCGTTTGACTGAAAATGATTTCATTCTAGCAACGAGTTATTCTTTTACCAAAACAACCAAAAAAGATTTAGCAGATAATAATTTTTATCAATTCAGAACGAAAATAGAATCTGCTGGAACTCTCTTGTCATTGGTTTCTGAAATCGGAAATCTTCAAAAAAATTCAAGAGGAAATTATGAGATTTTCAACCTAGAATACTCAGAATATGTTAAAACAGAGTTTGACTATATTAAACACTGGGATTTTGGAAAGGAAAAAGTTTTAGCGGTTAGGAGCTTCTTCGGGATTGCGATTCCATTTGGAAATTCAAACTATATTCCGTTTTCACGAAGTTATTATGCCGGAGGTTCAAATGACAACAGAGCATGGCAGCCGTACTCCCTTGGTCCTGGAAGCACAAATGCTTTAAATGACTTTAACGAAGCCAATATGAAATTTGCAGCAAGTGCCGAATTTCGTTTTAAAATTTTCAGTGACGTTAAAGGAGCGCTCTTCGCAGATGCCGGAAATATCTGGAATGTGCTCGATAATGTCATAGATCCAAAAGCAAAATTTGACAACTTAAACGATTTAGGAGAAATTGCTTTGGGTACAGGATTTGGTTTAAGATACGATTTGAGCTTTTTTGTTATCCGTTTAGATTTAGGGTTTAAGACTTATAATCCGGCGCATGAGAAGGGAGACCGATGGTTTAAAGAATACAATTTTGGACACTCGGTTTTAAATTTTGGGATAAATTATCCGTTCTAATGCTAATTAATTCTTATTTTTGCAACCTAAAAACTAAAAACAACTATAAAAAAAATTACAATGGCACATAACATTAAACCAGGAGTAGCTACAGGAGATCAAGTACAAGAGATCTTTAATTATGCTAAAGAGAAGGGTTTTGCTCTTCCAGCAGTAAACGTTACTGGATCAAGCACAATTAACGGAGTTCTTGAAACTGCAGCAAAACTAAACGCGCCAGTTATCATTCAATTTTCTAACGGTGGAGCACAATTCAACGCTGGAAAAGGATTATCTAATGCAGGTGAAAAAGCAGCAATCGCGGGAGGAATCGCAGGAGCAAAACATATTCATACTTTGGCAGAAGCTTACGGTGCAACTGTAATCTTACACACTGACCACTGTGCAAAAAAACTTTTACCTTGGATTGATGGTTTATTAGATGCTTCTGAGAAACACTTCGCAGAAACAGGAAAACCATTATTCAGTTCTCACATGATCGATTTGTCTGAGGAGCCAATCGAAGAAAATATTGAGATCTGTAAAGAATATTTAGCTAGAATGAGCAAAATGGGCATGACACTGGAAATCGAACTTGGTATTACAGGTGGTGAAGAAGATGGTGTTGATAACTCTGATGTTGACAGCTCAAAATTATATACTCAGCCAGAAGAAGTAGCTTACGCTTACGAAGAATTATCTAAAGTAAGCCCTAAATTTACAATTGCTGCTGCTTTTGGAAACGTTCACGGTGTTTACAAACCAGGAAACGTAAAATTAACTCCAAAAATCTTAAAAAATTCTCAGGATTTCGTACAGCAAAAATTCAACACAGGACACAATCCGGTTGATTTCGTTTTCCACGGAGGTTCAGGTTCTACACTTGAAGAAATCAGAGAAGGAATTAGCTACGGAGTTATCAAAATGAACATCGATACAGATTTACAATTTGCTTACACTGAAGGAATCCGTGATTACATGGTTAAAAATCTTGACTACTTGAAATCTCAAATCGGTAACCCAGAAGGTGCAGATGCTCCAAACAAAAAATACTATGACCCAAGAAGATGGGTACGTGAAAGTGAAGTAACATTCAACGCAAGATTGGAGCAAGCTTTTGCAGACTTGAATAACGTAAACACGTTATAATAAGTATTCAGTATACAGTTTTGAGTGTTCAGTTTCTTGAGCACTTAAAACTAGCTACAACTGAACACTGAAATTTTTATTACTGAACACTGAATACTAAAGAAATGGCTTGGTTTAAAAGACAAGAAAAAGGGATTACGACCGCGACAGAAGACAAGATGGACGTTCCGAAAGGATTGTGGTACAAATCTCCTACTGGAAAAATTATTGACGCTGACGAATTAGCGAGAAATTTGTTCGTAAGCCCTGAAGATGATTTTCACGTTCGAATTGGAAGCGCAACCTATTTTGAAATTTTATTCGACAACAACGAATTTGTTGAGTTAGATAAAAACATGACTTCTAAAGATCCTCTGCATTTTGTGGATACAAAAAAATACGCAGAGCGCTTGAAAGATGTAATGGAAAAAACTCACTTAAAAGACGCTGTTCGTACAGGAGTAGGAAAATCTAAAGGAAGAGAACTTGTAATCTGCTGTATGGATTTTGCCTTCATCGGTGGATCTATGGGAGCTGTTGTAGGTGAGAAAATCGCAAGAGGTATTGATCACGCTATTAAAAACAAACTTCCGTTTGTAATGATTTCTAAATCTGGCGGAGCTCGTATGATGGAAGCTGCATATTCTTTAATGCAATTAGCAAAAACTTCTGTAAAACTGGCTCAATTAGCGGAAGCTAAATTACCTTACATCTCTCTTTGTACAGATCCAACAACTGGAGGAACAACTGCATCATACGCAATGTTAGGAGACATTAACATCTCTGAGCCAGGTGCTTTGATTGGTTTTGCTGGTCCGCGTGTTGTACGTGATACTACAGGAAAAGATTTACCAGAAGGTTTCCAAACTGCTGAGTTTCTTTTAGAGCACGGTTTCTTAGACTTTATCACGCCAAGAAAAGAATTGAAAGATAAGATCAACTTATATATCGATTTGATTCAAAATAATGATATTCGATAGTTTTTAAACTATTTAAAAATAGACATCCCAAGAAATTGCTTCTTGGGATGTTTTTGTTTTTAAACCATATAAGTTATATAAGTTTTTCTATAAGGTCTGGAAAATAGTCATTTTGCAAGACTAAACAAAGAACCGGAACGCTCAATTTTGCACAATATTGTCATTTCGACGGAGGAGAAATCTCCGCAAGAAACTCTATAAAGATTAGCGATATTCTGTATGGAGCTACTCGTGGAGATTTCTCCTCCGTCGAAATGACAAACTTTACGAATCAACGAAATAAATTCCGTTGCTACCGAGATTTAATTCCTACGGAATTTTTCTCAGCTATATTCTTAGCTTGCTTTTCTCAAATCCTTTTTTAATTCTTTTTCAGCAATTTTATAAGCTAGTTTTTCACGCCAAAGCGCATAACGTTCTCTAAAAACTACTTTTATAGCACTATCTACAGCTCCATGCATAAATAAACTCCAAACGCTGGCAATTTTTCGGGACCAAGATGCGTCCCATGCGCGAAGTGTGAGCGAAAAAGAACCATCAATATAACGCATCCAATGCCACATTCCTGTTGGCATGAATAAAGTATCTCCGTGCTCTAAGAAAACTTCGTATCCCTCTACTCCTTTTAAAGCTGGAAATTTTTCAAAATCGGGATTGGCAACATCATAATCTTCTAGCGCATAAGTCGTATTTGGAAGACAATACAATCTTTTCTTCCATTTATTGTCGAATAATATAATGTGCTTTCGGCCTCCAAAATGCGTATGGAAAAGATGAGGCAAATCTATGTCGTAATGTAAAAATGTAATGGCTTTAGAACCTCCAAAAAACATAGCAGGCATGCTTTCTATAAAACCTCCCATTAATTCTTTTGGAACTTTTACATCATTAATTAATTCGGGTCTGTGTTTAAAAAGATTAAAGAAAAAAATACGCAGTTGCGTCGGCTCTCTTTTTATAAGATCTAAGTATTCGCCAAATTTCATAGTGGCGATTGAAGCATTAATTACTTTTGAAGGATCTGCTTTAGAATTATCCACCAATTTCACCTCAATATCCCCGGCAATTTCCTTAAAATAATCCATCGACCATTTCTCCCTTGCAGGCCAATCATTCGTAAGCCCTTTTATGATTAAAGGTCTTTTTTTATCCAAATAATTCTTTTTGAAATCTTCTCTAGAAATAGACTCAACAGTATCTACAGATTTAAGGTTAAAGCTCATTTATTTAGCGATTAAAGTTGTTGTCTATCAAAATTATCTATTTATTTTGAGCCGTCAAAATTTACAGTAAAATAACCCAAAAGCAATATTACAATCCTGTTCGAATAGCTTCAACTGGATCTAGATTTGCTGCCGAAACCGCTGGCAAAATTCCAGAAATTAAACCAATAAAAGCCGCTAAGCCAGTTCCTAAAAGAATATTTCCTAAACTTAAAACAAACTCGAAATCCAGTAATTTAGTCAAAGCAAAAGCAATTCCCCACACCATGAGAAGACCAATAATTCCACCAATAACTGAAAGAATAACAGCTTCGAACAAAAATTGAAATAAGATAAATTTATTTTTTGCTCCCAATGATTTCTGAATCCCGATAAGATTGGTTCTTTCTTTTACTGAAACGAACATAATATTTGCAATTCCAAAACCTCCAACGAGAAGCGAAAACCCACTGATGATCCAGCCTACAAAATTCATCTGACCTAAAATCCCATCGATAAAATCGGTAAATCCAGAAAGTACGTTGATAAAGAAATTATCCATCTCTCCTGCTTTCATTCCGCGAATTGCTCGAAGTTTTTGAGCAACTTCTGCTTTGTAAGCTTCCATGTCAACACCTTTTTCTGGTTTTAAAACTATTACGGGTGTCATAGAATCGTTATCTCCGTACATTCTCCTTAAAAAATTGGCTGGAATATAAACCGAAGTATCATTACTATCTCCAAAAAAACCAGCTCCTTGTTTGGCCATTACGCCAATAACTGTGAATCGCTGTCCGTACAGGCGAATATTTTTTCCAACGGGATCGGTTGTTCCAAAAAGTCCATCAGCGATATCATAGCCCAGGACTATTACTGCTGTTCCAGAATTCGACTCTGATTCATTATAAAATCTTCCTTTGTCAAAACTTACTCCGTCAATGTCAACCATTTCGCTTGACGAAGGAATAATATTTACATCACTTACTGTTTTAGAATCGTACTTTAAAGTTTCTCTGTTTACAAAAAGCTGGTAACCGACTTGATCTGTATTATTTAAGGAATTTTTTAAAGCAACATATTCGTCATATTTTACATTTGGAAATTGTTCCCTTTTCCATTGTGGAATTTCTGAAGGTCCAAAACTGAATTTCATTAAATAAATTGTATTTTTATCTAAGCTACTCAGATCTTTAGAAATTTTTTTATCTAAAGAATCAACGGCAGCCAAAACGGCAATGATTGAAAAAATACCGATCGTTACGCCCAAAAGTGACAATAAGGTGCGTAATTTATTATTTCGCAAAGCATTGATGGCAAAGCTCAGACTTTCTTTTAATAATCTTAGATAAACGATCATATTTTTGTATTTTTCAATAAAGTAAAATTCAATAATTAAATTTCAAAAACCTAATAAAAGTTAACTTACTCATCAGTAGATTTTTTTAGCATTTTGTTACACTAATTTTCTTTAATATAATATATAAAAAAACTACTTTTGCAGTCTCAAAATCATAACTACACGATGAGCACAACAAAAAAAATACAATCGGCATTAATTTCTGTTTTTTCTAAAGATGGATTAGAACCAATTGTTAGAAAACTACACGAGCAAAATGTAACACTTTATTCAACTGGAGGAACGGAAGATTTTATCAAAAACCTTGGTATTCCAGTAGTTCCTGTTGAAGATATCACTTCTTTCCCTGAAATTCTTGGAGGAAGAGTAAAAACTTTACACCCAAAAATTTTTGGAGGAATCTTGAACCGTCAAGATAACGAAAGTGATGTTCAGCAAATGAAGGAATTTGATATTCCTCAAATCGATTTAGTAATTGTTGATTTATATCCTTTTGAAAAAACAGTTGCTTCTGGAGCTAGCGAACAAGATATTATTGAAAAAATTGATATCGGTGGTATTTCATTAATTCGTGCTGGTGCAAAAAACTTCAAAGACACTGTGATTGTTGCTTCTGTTAACGAATACAGCTTACTTTTAGATTTGATTACTGAGCAAGATGGAGCAACAACTTTAGAGAACAGAAGATTGTTTGCTACTAAAGCATTCCACGTTTCATCTCACTATGATGGAGCGATTTTTAATTATTTCAACACAGACGAGACTATTTACAAAGAAAGTATTGCAAACGGTCAAGTTTTAAGATATGGTGAAAACCCTCACCAAAAAGGATTCTTCTTTGGAGATTTTGATGCAATGTTCAATAAAATTCACGGAAAAGAATTATCATACAACAACTTACTTGATGTTGATGCTGCTGTTAATTTAATTGCTGAGTTTAAAACTGACGGACCAACATTCGCAATTTTAAAACACAACAATGCATGCGGATTAGCTTCAAGAAAAACAATCAGTGAAGCTTATTTAGCAGCTTTAGCTTGTGATCCTACTTCTGCTTTTGGAGGAGTGTTAATTTCTAATACTAAAATTGATTTAGAGACTGCACAGGAAATCAACAAACTATTTTGTGAGGTTGTAATCGCTCCAGCATATGATGATGAGGCAGTTACAGTTTTACAGGAAAAGAAAAACAGAATTATATTAGTTCAAAATGACGTTGAATTACCATCTCGCCAAGTTAGAACTTGTCTTAACGGATTGTTAATTCAGGACAGAAATAATATTACGGATAATAAAGAGCATTTAAAAACCGTTACAATTACAGAACCTACTGCTCAAGAAATCGAAGATTTAATCTTTGCTTCAAAAATCTGCAAGAATACAAAATCAAACACTATTGTATTTGCTAAAAACGGAACATTGATTTCATCAGGTACAGGTCAGACTTCAAGAGTTGACGCTTTAATACAAGCTGTTGACAAAGCAAAAGCTTTTGGATTTGATTTAAATGGGGCTTCGATGGCAAGTGATGCATTTTTCCCGTTTCCGGACTGTGTAGAATTAGCTAAAAAAGCAGGAATAACTGCTGTAATTCAGCCAGGAGGTTCAATTAAAGACGAATTAAGTATAAATTATTGCAATGAAAATAATCTTGCAATGGTATTTACAGGAACTCGTCATTTTAAACATTAATTTGTTTAACTTTGTTCGATAAATAATTTATAACATTTTAAACCCCTAAAAAACTTATGGGATTTTTTGATTTCATGACCGAGGATATTGCGATAGACCTTGGAACCGCAAACACTTTAATCATTCATAATGATAAGGTTGTCATTGATAGTCCGTCTATCGTTGCACGTGATAGAGTATCAGGCAAAATCATTGCTGTTGGTAAAGAAGCCAACATGATGCAAGGTAAAACACATGAAAACATCAAAACTATAAGGCCTTTGAAAGATGGTGTAATTGCTGATTTTGATGCTTCGGAAAAAATGATCAATATGTTCATTAAAAGTATTCCTGCATTGAAAAAAAGAATGTTTACTCCAGCTTTACGTATGGTTGTATGTATTCCTTCTGGTATTACTGAAGTGGAGATGAGAGCGGTGAAGGAATCTTGTGAGAGAGTAAACGGAAAAGAAGTTTACTTGATTCATGAGCCAATGGCGGCGGCAATTGGTATTGGTATCGATATTATGCAACCAAAAGGAAACATGATTGTCGATATCGGAGGTGGTACAACAGAAATTGCTGTAATCGCATTAGGCGGAATTGTTTGTGACAAATCTGTTAAAATTGCGGGTGACGTTTTCACAAATGACATCGTTTATTACATGCGTACACAACACAACCTTTTCGTAGGAGAAAGTACTGCTGAGAAAATTAAAATTCAAATCGGAGCGGCTATCGAAGATTTAGATGGACCGCCAGAAGATATGTCTGTTCAAGGTAGAGATTTGCTTACTGGTAAACCAAAACAAGTAGATGTTTCTTACCGAGAAATTGCAAAAGCTTTAGACAAATCTATTCAGCGTATTGAAGATGCGGTAATGGAAACATTATCTCAAACTCCTCCAGAATTAGCGGCAGATATCTACAATACTGGTATCTATTTAGCGGGTGGAGGATCAATGTTAAGAGGCCTTGACAAACGTATTTCTCAAAAAACAGATTTACCGGTTTATATCGCCGAAGATCCGTTAAGAGCAGTTGTTCGTGGTACTGGAATGGCTCTTAAAAACATTGCAAAATTTAAAAGTATCTTAATCAAATAAGATCGAAAAAATAACAACTAATATACTTTTATTAAGGTCAGATTTTTAATATTTGGCCTTAATAAAATTTGAAACCTTTAAGCATATCCTGAAACAAAATAACCAGACAAGAAATGCAGCAAATATTTAATTTCATTATAAGAAACAGTAATCGATTGCTGTTTTTGCTGCTTTTAGGTATTTCGTTAGGACTCACTATTCAATCTCATTCTTACCACAGGAGCAAAGTAATCAGTTCTGCTAATTTTTTAAGTGGAGGCGTTTACGAAAAAATCAATCGTGTTAATGAGTATATGAATTTAAGAGCTGAAAACGACGAACTTGTACTTGAGAACGCAAGATTAAAAAGTCTTTTATTCAATAAAGAAGACACTTCAAAAATACCTTTACCTGATACAGTCAAAGGTGTAAAACCTGCTGATATTATTGTGTCGAAAGTGATTCACAATACGTACAACAAACACGAAAACTTTCTTACTTTAAATTCTGGATCCAATGAAGGTGTAAAACCAGATATGGGAGTAATCAACAGTTTAGGAATAGTGGGTATTGTGGACGATACATCACCACGATATTCTACTGTTGTGAGTATCTTGAACATGAAATCTCAAATTAATGCCAAGTTAAAAAAATCAAACCATTTTGGTTCTTTAACATGGGATGGAAAAAGTACTGGATTTGTACAGTTAAGAGATGTTCCGAGATTAGCATCAGTTAAAAAAGGAGATACAATTGTAACAGGTGGGCAATCTGTAATTTTCCCCGAAGGAATCAATATTGGAACCATTGAAACAATTTATAAAGAACGAGAAACAAGTTTTTATGTTATAAAAGTTAAGTTATTTAACGACATGACAAACTTAGGACACGTTTATATTATCAAGAGCAAAGACAGAGAGGAACTTATTAATTTAGAAAACAAAGAAAAAAATGAATAGCGCTCTGTTAGTCAATATTTTTCGATTTATCATGTTACTGGCAGTTCAGATTGTTATTTTCAACAATATGAATTTCTTAGGATATATAAGTCCGTTTCCGTATATCCTATATATCATTCTATACCCTGTAAATAGCAACAAGGCTGGATTAATTCTTTCTAGTTTTTTACTTGGACTTACAATGGATATGTTTTGTAATTCTGGAGGTATACATGCAACTGCTTGTGTAATTCTAGCTTATTACAGACCTTATATTTTCAAATTCTCTTTTGGTCTTAGTTATGAATATCAAACTATTAAGCTAAACGAATCTTTAACGCCAGAACGATTTTCATTTATATTGGTTTCGGTTTTAATGCATCATATTGTATTATTTGTTTTAGAAGCATTTCAATTCAAATTTATCTGGGACATTTTGCTCCGAACCTTATTTAGTTCTATCTTTACTATAATCACCTCAATAATAATAATTTATCTTATTAAGCCCAATAAACGATGAGAAAAGTCTTGCTGCCCACTATAATTATTATTGCAGCGTCTTTGATAGTGATTAGGATTTTTTACCTGCAGATTATTGATGATTCTTTTAAACTGAAATCTGAAAATAATGCAATAAAAAAGGTTTTTGACTATCCAGAAAGAGGTTATATCTATGATCGTAACGGAAAACTTCTCGTTGCCAATCAGGCTTCGTACGATATCATGGTTATTCCGAGAGAAATAAAAAAAGACTTAAATGTTGCTGAATTTTGTGCTCTTTTAAATATTACTGAAGAAGAATATCACAAGCGTATCGAAAAAGCAAAAGTTTACAGTCCGAGACTTCCTTCTGTTTTCTTATCTCAGTTGAATAAAAATGAATTTGCCGCTTTTCAGGAAAAAATCAGAAAATACGAAGGCTTCTATTTCCAGAAAAGATCGCTGCGTGATTATGAAGCAGACTATGGCGCAAACATTTTTGGTTTCATTACACAAGTTAATGATAAACAGATTGAAAAAAATCCATATTATAATAGTGGAGATTTAATTGGTAAACAAGGTGTAGAAGAAAGCTATGAAGGAATTTTGCGCGGAATAAAAGGTGTAAAATACATTCAGAAAGACAAATACAATAGAGAAATTGGCCCTTACAAAGAAGGAAAATATGATACTATTGCTGTTGCTGGAGAAGACATCAATTTAACAATTGATGCTGAACTTCAGAAATACGGCGAAGAATTAATGATTAATAAGCGAGGCGGAATTGTTGCGATTGAACCTAAAACTGGTGAAATTTTGGCATTGGTTACAGCTCCTTCATATGATCCTGGAATTTTGGTAGGACGCCAAAGATCTAAAAACTACACGCTTTTATATAACGATTCGATTGCAAAACCATTATACGATAGAGGGCTGTTAGCAGAATATCCTCCTGGTTCTCCATTTAAAATTTTAACTGGTCTTATAGCACTTCAGGAAGGTGTTGTCAACGAACAAACCACTTTTATGTGCCACCATGGCTTTAGTTATGGAGGGGGTCGTTTCATGAAATGCCACGGTTTTGGACCTCATCAATTGCACAACGGAATTTACAATTCCTGCAACACTTACTTTGGCCAAGCTTACATGCTAACCATTAACAAATATTCTAACCCAGGTAAAGCTGTAGATGTTTGGAGTGATCATGTGAAAAGTTTTGGTTTAGGACAATTTATGGGTTATGATTTACCAACTGGAAAAAGAGGTAATATCCCAACTTCTAAGACGTACAAAAGAATTTATCCTAATGGCGGATGGAGAAGCTCAACTATTGTATCTAACGCAATTGGTCAGGGAGAGGTTTTAATGACCCCTATTCAGCTTGCCAATATGATGGCAACAGTCGCTAATCAAGGTTATTATTATACCCCTCATATCATCAAAAAGATTGAAGGAGAAAAGATTGACGAAAAGTTTACTACAAAACACGTTACTAGTATTGACCAAAAATATTTTCCTCCGGTAATTAGCGGATTGTTTGATGTTTACAACAAAGGTACAGCTTACGCTCTTCGAGTTGAAGGAATTGACATCTGCGGAAAAACAGGAACTGCTGAGAATTACGCAAAAATTAATGGAAAAAGAGAAAAGCTTAAAGATCACTCTATATTTGTGGCTTTTGCACCAAAAGATAACCCGAAAATTGCAATTGCGGTAATGATTGAAAATGGAGGTTTTGGAGCAACAGTTGCAGGTCCGATTGCGAGTTTAATGATTGAAAAATATCTGAGAAAAAAAATCACAAGAACTGATCTAGAAATACGAGTATTAAATAAGAGTTTAGTTTCTGAATATGCTAAACTTGGAGGAATGAGTGCTGCAAGTGCCATTGAATCTGTTCCAAAAGATTCTGTCTTACAAGCAAAAATTGTAAAACCAAAAGCACCAGTTACAACAACAGCACCAAAAACTGAAGTTAAAAAAACAGTGGTAGATACAACTAAGAAAAACTAAGAAGAGGATTATTTCAAATGAAAAATCAAAGTGTAAAAAATAATATTGATTGGATAAGTGTCTTTATCTACATTGCGCTGGTAACTTTAGGTTGGCTTAACATCTATTCGTCTTCTTTATTATCAACCGATGGTACTTATCAAAAACAGTTAATTTTTATTGGCTGTACGATTCCGTTGATATTTGTTGTTCTCTTTGTAGATGGAAAGTTTTACGAAAAATATGCGAGTATCATATTCGGAGTATCCTTATTATCTCTTGCAGGATTGTTTCTTTTTGGAAAAACAATTGCTGGACAGCGATGCTGGTATGCCATAGGAAGTTTTACTATACAACCTTCAGAATTTGCAAAAGCCGCTACATCATTGGCTTTGGCCAAATATTTAAGTGACACACAAATCAACTTAAAAGAAACTAACAGGCAAATTCAGGCGTTAGCCATTATGCTATTACCTGTAATGCTTATTTTACCACAGCCAGACCCTGGAAGTGCTCTGATCTATAGCGTATTTATCTTGGTTTTATATAGAGAAGGATTACCTTCTTGGTACGTATGGACAGCATTTATAACAATTGTTCTTTTCGTTCTTACTTTAATTTTAGAACCATATGTTGTTATTATAATTGCATTTGTCATACTAGCGATTATACATTTCAAAGGCAGAGCAGTTGATAGAAATATAATCTTGAGCGGTATTTTATTGGTTTTAATCTCTGGATTCGTTTTTTCTGTTGATTACGTTTTTGATAACGTATTTAAACAGCACCATAGAGACCGTTTTAATATTTTGCTAGGTAAAACTGTAGATATGAAAGGTATTGGATACAATACTAACCAGTCTGAAATTGCAATTGGATCTGGAGGATGGGTCGGAAAAGGTTTCCTTGAAGGAACACAAACCAAAGGAGGATTCGTTCCGGAACAGCATACTGATTATATCTTTACAACAGTTGGTGAAGAATGGGGGTTTGCTGGTTCATTGGTCGTGATTATACTTTTCGTAAGCTTACTTCTGAGAGTTATTTATTTGGCCGAAAGACAAAAAACAAAATTCAGCCGGGTTTACGGTTATTGTGTCGCGGGAATTCTCTTTATCCACTTCTTCGTAAACATTGCGATGGTTATTGGAATTTTCCCTACCATTGGGGTTCCTTTGCCCTTCTTTTCATACGGGGGGTCTGGACTTTGGGGATTCACCATTTTACTGTTTATTTTCCTCAAAATGGACGCAAATAAGGTAAATGAATGGTAATTTAAAATTAATTATTCAATATTGATTCTGAATTCCAAAAAAGCTAAAACTCAAAGTAAATTCTAAATTAATTTTAAATATAGAGAAGCTTAGAAATTATCGAACCTTATAATTTAAGCAGTCAATAGATCTTATTAAATATAGGCATAAAAAATCCGAAGTTTTAAGCTTCGGATTTTTTATGCTTTATTTAAATTATATTTTTTCGCTTGGTCGCTTTTTTAAGAGTTTTACTAATACTGGAAACGTTGAAATAATAACGATAATTATAATGATATATTCAATGTGATGTTTCAAATCTATACCAAAACTATCCTTGAATACTCCATATAAATAATGTCCTGCGAAAATCAATATAAATGACCAAAGGAAAGAACTCAGAACATTATAAAACATAAACTTCTTTTTGTCCATCGAAACAATTCCGGCAACAATCGGAGCAAACGTTCTGAAAATTGGCAGGAAGCGCGCGTAAATAATTGCTTTCCCTCCATATTTTTCAAAAAAGTCTTTCGATTGTAATAGGTATTTTTTCTTAAACCAAAATGTATCTTCTTTTTTAAATAAATAATAACCACTTTTTGCACCAAACCAATAACCAGTCATATTACCTAAAACTCCCATTATAGCAACTGCTGTAGCAAGCAGAAACACATTTATAAAGTCATTTGGAATAAAGGCAACATTCTCTATTAGATCACGGCTGTAAATACCTGCCAAGAAAAGTAAACTATCTCCAGGCAGAAAAAAACCTGCAAAAAGTCCTGTTTCAGCAAAAACTATAAACAGAACAATAAACAACCCAATCTGAAAACCTCCAACGCTTAATGTAATATAAAATTCAGGGTTTAATAACTGGGTCCATTCAAAATTATTCATAAAAGGGGAATTGGTTATCTATATAAGCTGTGAAAGTAACAATAATTTACCTAAACCACAATAAAATACGGTATTTTAAACATAAATTAACTATTAAAAAAAGCCCAGACTATTTGCCTGGGCTTCTCTTAATGTTATTCTCTTACATACTTACAGCAGCTATGCAAATTGTCATAATCTGTATCTGTCGCTTTAACTTCCTTAGTATCATGACCTGCCTTTGCAATTGCTTTATTTAAATCGGAAGGAGAACATTTCTCTTCGTTTAAAATAACCGAAAGCTGATGCGAACTTACATCCCAAGTAGCGGTTTTTACACCAGGAACGCCATAAGCTGCTTTTTCAATTCGTTTCTTGCATTGCTCGCAGTTTCCGTTTACTTCTGTAGCATATTTTAAATTTTTGTTTTTCTTAGTTTGAGCCTGAGCTGAAAAACCTAAAAAAACCATCATTGCAATTAAAACTATCTTATTCATTTTTCTAAATATTTATTGTTATGAAATTTCTTCTTTTATTTTATTTTAAATCTTAATCCTGCATAATACATTTGTCCAAAAATTGGAGCGTATGCTATTGATGCATCAAAATTAGGTCCAAAAGGATCATTGGCTCCTAAAATTGCTTTTTGCTGTTTGTAATTTCCAATATTTTCTCCTCCAACATACACTTCAAAAACAGATGAAAAAACGCGAGTTACCTGCGCATTCATAACGGCATAAGCTGGTGAAAAATCAGGGAATTGGTCTTCTGCCGGATTCGATGCCGTATAAGGCAATTGCTGTTTTCCCGACCAATTATAAGTAAAATCAAATCTCCATTGTTTGTCATTATTAAGATCTGTTTCGTATTCTAAATTTCCTAAGAAACGATGTTTAGCCTGAAGCGGACGTTGGAAGGTTCCTCTTAAATAATCAGTTTGAATGTCGTAGTATTTGTAAGCTGTTCTTAAATTTAAGTTATGAATCAACTCATAATTAAACTCAACTTGAAGACTGTTTGCAAAAGAGCTTCCTTTTAAGTCATAAAATAAAACTTGTTGTGGACTCTGCATCACGTCTACAATGGCCTGATTTTGGAAATCCGTTCGGTAAAGATCAAAACCAGCATCGGCATTTCTATTGAAAAGCTTGAATTTCTGCGAAAAACTCACTCCATAATTCCAAGCTATTTCCGGATTTAAACCGTATACTTTCCCGCTAGAATCTAAAATTGAGAACGTTCTTGAACTAGCAAAAAGCTGCTGATTCTCTGCAAAAATGTTAGCTGAACGCTTTCCTCTTCCAGCAGAAAAACGAATTACTCCATTTTTCCAAGGATTATATCTCATGTGCAACCTCGGCGTAATAAAAATTCCTAACCGGTTATGATTGTCAACTCTACCTCCTAAAATCAAACTGAAATTATCTGTATTATCGTAAGTATATTCGAAGAAAGCACCAACCGAATTATCAATTCTGCTTACATCGGTAAGGTTTACAAACTCCTGATATTGATCGTAACTAAAATTCAAACCAGTTGTAAACTTATGCATAGTATTGTTGATAATCGAATTGAAAATCAAATTAGAATAAAAACTATTTTGTTTGATATCGTATTGATTTAAACCATAATAAGAATCCTGTTTGTGGCTATTGAAGGCATTTTGAAATCCGATGCTTTGGTACGGCATATCTTTGAATACATATCCAATTTTTGTAGAAACATCAAAACGTTCTGTATTGATTTCAGAACCCCAGTAATTGGTTGTCCCGCGATCGCGATCTTTATCAAAATCCACTTCTCCCGTTTGTTTTTTATCATTCATATATCTGAAATTGATAAAACTAACCAAACCATTTTCTGGATTGTAGTATTGGTAACGGTTCAAAACATTAATTTGTTTTCCTAGCGGATTATCCAGAAAACCATCGTTGTTCATGTCGTTTTTGGCAACACGCGCATTTCCATGAACAAACAAACTTGTGGCCCATTTATCAGATAATTTTTTATTGAAATGTGTATTCAATTCAAAACGAGAATCGGTAGAACCGTAAGCATTCAGAAAGAATGGAATATCGTTTAAGGGTTTTAAAAGCTCTGTGTTAATTTGGCCTGAAATACTTTCATAACCATTTATAACACTTCCCGCTCCTTTGGTAATCTGAACACTTTCGATCCAAGTTCCAGGCGTAAATGACAATCCGTAAGCTTGAGAAGCGCCACGAACCGAAGGAATATTTTCTTCCGTAATCATTAAATACGGACTAGTCAATCCAAGCATTTTGATTTGCTTGGTTCCTGTTAAGGCATCAGAAAAATTGACGTCGATTGACGGATTGGTTTCAAAGCTTTCTGCCAAGTTACAACAAGCCGCTTTAAGCAGTTCTTTACTCGTAATTACAGAGGTATTAGCTGTTAACGTATAGGATTTTTTAATTCCTTTTTGCTTTTTATTGATTTTTACTTCTTCTAAATCTTCTTGCGAAAACACAGATACAGAAAGCAAAAACGCTACAAAAAGCATTATATTTTTTTGCATAAAAAATGATTTTAATGTTGAAATAGAATTACATTTTTGCTTCTGCACAAAGCGAAAGCAATAAAAATGTAAATGCAAGGTCTTAATCAAGACTTGCAGTGCATCTTAACATTAAAATCAGGAATAGAAAATATACTGATGGTATAATTTGAATAAGGGGGGCGCATTCGCATCAGCGTAGTACGAAAGAACTTCTTTCTTTTTAAAATTTGGAAGTTCTAAAAAGACAAGAGGTTTGTAATCTTGTATAACTGCTGGGAAAGCAAATTGAAAGAAGAAGAATTTGATGGTTGCATCATCTGATTTCTTTTCAAAATGAACCACTTTGTCTTTGCAGCAAGAATTTTTTTTCTCTTTAGAACCGCAACATTTCTTTTCGACAACAGGTTCTGCTGTAGTTTTTAACGTAACTGAAGCGATTTCTCCTCCGCAATAATGCACATCAAAAGCAAACCCAATATTGGAAACCAATAAAAGGAACGCTAAAAACAGACCCGTGCACTTTTTCAAATTCATGCTGCAAAGCTATTTAAAAACTGCCGATAAAAAGCTAAAACAAATGTTATTTTTTAGATTTTTGAAGCTGATAATAAAATCCCGGAATAAATAATAACACCAAAATAGGCTGAATTATAAATCTTCTTACATAAAAAAGTAGCCACCCGCCATCTGGAAAAAAATTAAGTATTATATAAAATGCCGCAAAAAGCACCATTAGAAAGAAGGCGTAAACAAATAAGCTAAATTTAAAAATATCGCGATCTTGAAACAGGGCATAAATAAGCCAGAGAGATAATGCTGAGTTTAAAAAATAACGAAGAAAAAGTCCAAAGCAAAATTTTAAAGTTTGCACTTCAGGATAAGGACTCGAATGGAAATCGGCATTAAAATATTCTAGAAAAGGATCATAAAACAGCTTTTTTTCTAATGACCTAATCAAAGCAAAACCTATTACCACAACAATTGCAGTAATGATTTTAAATTTATTTTCTTTTAATTTATTTAGCATATTTTGAAAATCTATTGATCCAGAAAATCCATAAAATAAAAATATATCCGTAAATCACTAAAGGAAAAAAAGTGCCATGCAGAAATCGGGTATATTGAGGAAAATTATATACGAGTACAATCAGAAGAGAAATTCTAATAACGTTCAAAATATAGATAGATACAAGTCCTAAGATTATAAAGAAGAATGTGTTTTTAAAATTTGCTGAAAAAGCTGCCACAAAAGATACAAAAAGTATCATCACGCTAACAGCATTGCACCCTTCGGTTATGCGCGCTATAAATTTACCATTTAAGATGATCTCCTGCCACGGATTTTGTGAGCTTTTCTGAATTATAATATCATAATTTAACAGTTTGAGCAATTGCTCAGAATTCCTTCCTGCAACCATTGTCACCCCATCAAGATCTTCGGCTTGATAAGCATTCAAATAAAACTTATAAAGCAATGTAAGGACAATATATGTAAAGAAAAAGATGCCTACAAAAATTAGGAATGGCTTAAACTGGACTAAATATTTTTTCAAGAGAATTTTTTTTCAAATTTATGTATTTTTTGAGTTTAGCTTTAAATACTTTTGTATAAAATTTTCACATTATGACATTTCAAGAATTACAACCAAAAATAAGCGCAATTATCGCTGATAATGAGACAAATAGAGACGAAAAATTATTAGCAGTATGCCAGCTTTTAAATGAAAACGTAGAGTATTACAACTGGGTTGGGTTTTATTTTGCTAATCATGACGCTAAAACTTTACATTTAGGACCTTACGTTGGCGCAGAAACAGACCATACAGTTATTCCGTTTGGAAAAGGAATTTGCGGTCAGGTAGCAGAAAGCAATGCTAATTTTGTTGTGCCAGATGTTAAAGCGCAAGACAACTATATTGCTTGCAGTTTAACAGTAAAATCTGAAATTGTGGTGCCTCTTTTTGTTAACGGAGTAAATATTGGACAGATAGATATTGACAGTCATGTTATTGATCCTTTTACAGAAGCTGACGAAAGATTTTTAGAATTTGTAAATCAAGAAGTTGCTAAATTATTCTAGAAGAACTATTTTTAAGATAAAAAATAGCGCTGAATGAAAAGAAACCTCCTTCTCATTTTACTTCTGATACTTTCAGTTCCTCTGTCTGCACAAATTAATATGGTTTCTAAAAAAATCTTTTTAGACTCCTTAAATCGTGAATGTACACCTGAAAATCATGCTTATACAAGAGTAATTACTAATTATTCTCAGAAAAGCGTACGCTATGTTGTAACCGATTTTTACAAAAATGGCAGAAAGAAAATGACGGGTTCTACTCTGGATCGTGATGTTTTGAAAAAAGACGGCGAGTTTATTTACTATTATAAAAACGGAGCAAAAGAAACTGTTGTCAATTATTCTGAAGATCACAAAAACGGAAAAGAGATTAATTGGTACGAAAACCAAAGTAAAAAGTGCGAAAAACAGAACCTTTGGGATCCGAAAACAAAGAAAACACAAACTTTGGTTCTTAATTGCTGGGATGAAGATAAAAGCCAAACTGTAGTTGACGGAAATGGGGATTATGAAGAAAAAGATCAATTTGTAACACAAAAAGGAACTCTTAAAGACGGCTTAAAACAAGGCGTTTGGGAAGGAAATGATGCTGCTCGTAAAATTACTTTTGTTGATAATTATAATCATGGAGTTTTAATTTCGGGCACAAGCACTGATGCCAACAATGTCAAGTTTTCTTATTCTTCTTTAAGCGAAAAGCAAACTGGGAAAAAATCTCAGAAGTTAAAGTAGCTGCAATTGAATAAAAAGAGGCTTGTAAATCATTAAAAATAAATTTCTTAGCCCTTATTTTTAGATTCTTTTATTTTTTTTTGATTTTTCTGTTTTTTTAATCTAATTTTGCACCCGTCTTACAAAAGTTGTATTGACATACATAAAAATCATTAAAACAATATTGGAATGTATTTAACTAAAGAAAAGAAAGAAGAAATCTTCGCACAACACGGTGATGCAAAAAACACTGGTAAAGCTGAAGGTCAAATCGCGTTGTTCACTTACAGAATTTCTCACTTAACTGAACACTTGAAAAAAAATCGTCACGATTACAACACTGAGCGTTCTCTTGTACTATTAGTAGGTAAAAGAAGAGCTTTGTTGGACTACTTGAAAAAGAAAGATATCAACAGATATCGTGAGATTATCAAAGTATTGAATATCAGAAAATAATCAATATAGAAAAGAGGTGCGAAAGTGCCTCTTTTTGTTTTTACATTACACGCATAATATTACAAGAAAAAAGTTTGGTTTTTCATTGGGTTTTAGATAACAACAACTACACACACAACAACTACAACACAACTAAAACCCATTGTATAATCAACAAGGAAAAAATTTATGATTCCACAATTATTTGTAGAAAAGATCGATTTAGGTGATGGCAGAAGCATCACAATCGAGACAGGACGTTTAGCAAAACAAGCTGATGGTTCTGTAGTAGTTAGAATGGGCGACACGATGATTCTTGCAACAGCAGTTTCAGCTCGCACATCAAACCCAGGCGTTGATTTTTTACCGTTAACGGTAGATTACCGCGAAAAATTCGCAGCAGCAGGTCGTTTCCCTGGAGGTTTCTTTAAAAGAGAAGCACGTCCTAGCGACAGCGAAGTATTGACAATGAGATTAGTAGACCGTGTATTGCGTCCGCTTTTCCCAGACGATTACCATGCTGAAACACAAGTTATGATTCAGTTAATGTCTCACGACGAAGAAGTTATGCCAGACGCTTTAGCTGGTTTAGCGGCTTCTGCAGCATTAGCAGTTTCAGATATCCCATTTTATAACTTAATTTCTGAAGTTCGTGTTGCACGTATCGACGGAAAATTCGTTATCAATCCAAGCAGAGAAGAATTAGAAAAATCAGACATCGACATGATGATTGGTGCTTCTATGGATTCTGTTGCAATGGTTGAAGGTGAGATGAAAGAAATCTCAGAAGCTGAAATGATCGAAGCTATTAAATTTGCTCACGAGGCTATTAAAGTTCAAATTCAGGCTCAATACCGTTTACAAGAAGCTTTTGGTAAAAAAGAAATTCGTACTTACGAAGGTGAGAGAGAAAACGAAGAAATTTACAAAAAAGTAAAAGAAGCGGCTTACGATAAAATTTATGCTATTGCAAAAGTTGGTTCTGCTAAACACGAAAGAGGCGCTGCATTTGCTGAAGTAAAAGAAGAAGTAAAAGCTTTATTTACTGAAGAAGAATTAGCAGCTGACGGTGATTTAGTTTCTAAATATTTCTACAAAACAAACAAAGAAGCTGTTCGTAATGTAGTTTTAGAATTAGGAGTTCGTTTAGATGGTAGAAAAACTACAGACATCAGACCAATTTGGTGTGAAACTGATTATTTACCAAGAGTTCACGGATCTTCTTTATTTACACGTGGAGAAACTCAAGCTTTGGCTACAGTAACTTTAGGAACTTCTAGAGAGGCTAACCAAATCGATTCTCCATCTGAACAAGGGGAAGAGAAATTCTACTTACACTATAACTTCCCTCCTTTCTCTACTGGTGAAGCAAAACCATTAAGAGGAACTTCAAGAAGAGAAGTTGGTCACGGTAACTTAGCTCAAAGAGCTTTAAAAAATATGATTCCTGCAGATTGTCCTTATACAATCCGTATTGTATCTGAGGTTTTAGAATCTAATGGTTCTTCTTCTATGGCAACAGTTTGTGCTGGAACAATGGCTTTGATGGATGCTGGAGTTCAAATGGTGAAACCAGTTTCTGGTATTGCTATGGGATTGATTACTGACGGTGAGAAATTTGCTGTACTTTCAGATATCTTAGGAGATGAAGATCACTTAGGAGATATGGACTTTAAAGTAACTGGAACTGCTGACGGTATTACTGCTTGTCAAATGGACATCAAAATTGATGGTTTACGTTATGACATTATGGAGCAGGCATTAGCTCAAGCTCGTGACGGACGTTTGCATATTTTAGGAAAATTAACTGAAACTATTGCTGCGCCAAGAGCTGACGTAAAAGCACACGCACCAAAAATCATCACCAGAACTATTCCTGGAAACTTTATTGGAGCATTAATTGGACCTGGTGGAAAAGTAATTCAAGAATTACAAAAAGCAACGGGAACAACTATCGTTATCAATGAAGTTGACGAACAAGGTGTTATCGAAATTTTAGGTACAGATCCTGCTGGAATTGAAGCGGTATTGGCAAAAATCCAATCTATCACTTTCAAACCACAAATGGGAGAAGCTTACGAAGTAAAAGTAATCAAGATGTTAGATTTTGGTGCTGTTGTAGAATATACTGCTGCACCAGGAAACGAAGTATTGCTTCACGTATCTGAATTGGCTTGGGAGCGTACAGAAAATGTTGCTGACGTAGTTAAAATGGGAGATGTTTTCCAAGTGAAATACTTAGGAGTTGACCCTAAAACTAAAAAAGAGAAAGTGTCTAAAAAAGCACTAGTTCCAAGACCTCCGCGTGAGGATAAAAAAGAGTAATCAGATCTTAGTTTACTAAAGGTTTATTCATAGAAAACCCCAATTCTTAATCGAATTGGGGTTTTTCAATTTCTACACATTATATGCTGTTTATCTTCATTCTTACAAAAGAAATCTTTTCAATGCAGAATCAAAAAATCAGTATCTCAAAGTCATTTTTATAATATTTTAATAAAAATTCTAGATTTTAATACTTCTACAATGTGTTTTAGAGGCCTGTAGACACTTTTTATCACAATTTAACAAATTAGCGTTTTATTTGTAACCTTTTTTTTATACTTTTGAATTCTTCCAAAAACAACCATAAAAACCGTTAAATCCTTTGAAAAATTACCAAAAACAAATCGTTTTTCTCATTTTATTTGAATTATTCTTAAACATTCATCCTATCCAGAGTCAAACTAGTAATGACATCAATACTTACAATTGGTTTGATACTACTGTTGGCAGAAGCAATCTGGATATTAACAATGGGGTACCGCACACAAATTCATTCAGAACTTTAGGAAATGACATTCATTTGTATTTAATAAATAAATACGAATTGGGCAGGGTGACCTATGAAGACCAAACTTATTATGATGTTAAACTTAAGTATGATATTTATAGAGACATTTTGGTTTTGAATCCTGATGGGGGTTCAGAAAATATTGGTATAAATCTGATTCAGAACAAAGTCAGTTCGTTTTCTATATTAGATAAAAACTTTATCAAAAAAGAAAGAAAGAACGAAGACATCCCTGAATTTACTACAGGATACTACGAAGAAAGCAAAATTGCTCCAGACTTAATTTTGTATATCAAACATCATAAAGACATGCAGAAAACAATTTATGAAAGCAGTCTTTATTTCACTTTCAAACAAAACAATTCCTTTTTTATTGATTTAAAAGGTAAAATTTATGCAATAAATGGCAAAAGCGACCTTGTCAAATTGTTTCCAGAACAGAAAAAAGAAATCAATGGGTTTTATTTATTGAACAGAGAATTAAAAAAATCCGATTTAGATCAATTTATGAAAAATTTGATGAAATATACTTTTAACTCTCAGTCCATATCAAGCAAATAAGACAAATGAAAAAATTTCTACTCTCCTTACTTATCGTTTTCTCTTTTCAATTGTCTTTTGCACAAAATACGAACGAGAAATTATCTATAACCTTTAAAGACGAAACATTAGCCAGCGCACTTAAACGTATTGAAGAAGCAACTTCACATAAATTTTACTTTGATCCAACTTGGGTTAATGCCGAGAAAGGATTAATCTCAGGAACTTATACAGATATAAAAATTGACGATTTACTTGATAAGGTATTAAGCAAAACAGATTTAAACTATATCATTCTGAAAAACAAAGTAATTTTTACGCTAAACAGTACTATTCACGATACTTTACCAGCAAATTATTTTGCTGATGCCCCAGTTGAAACAAACCAGAATAATAACGATAGCGAGAATCCTGTATTCCATCAGCAATACGATTCTTTGAGCAGTTATTCAGTAAATAAAAAGTCTGCAATTGTTTTTATTGGTAAAGAAAATAAAGAATCAACTAGAAAAACTTTTACTGTTTCTGGAACTGTCAAAAATGAAGAAACAGGTAAGGCGGAACCAAACATTTATATTAAAGTTCGAAATAAAAACATAAATACTTCTACAGACCCTGATGGAAATTACACTTTACAGCTTCCTAGAGGTATCAATATTATCGAAATTAAATCATTAAGCCACAAAGAAGCCGTTAGAACTTTAATGGTTTATGATGATGGACAATTTGATGTTAATATCAACGAAAAATCAAATCAGCTTGATGAAGTTGTAATCAAAAAGAAAGGACAAAAAACTACGGAGACTACTGTTTCTGGTTTAGTTTCTATTGATATTGAAGGAATTAAAAATGTTCCTTTGATTTTGGGTGAAAGAGATATTCTTAAAGTGGCAACTACTTTTCCTGGTATTAAAACTACAGGTGAAGGTTCTGCAGGATTTAACGTTCGAGGCGGGAAAGACGACCAGAACTTGATTCTTATGGACAACGCTGTACTGTACAATCCGCAGCACTTTTTAGGATTTTTCTCTGCAATCAACCCTTACACAACAAAAAAAGCTGATATCTACAAAGCAAGTATTCCCGCAGATTTTGGAGGAAGATTATCTTCTGTATTTGATATCACGACAAAAAATGGAAATCCTGAAAGATTCTCTGGAGAAGGTGCTATTGGCCCCATTACTTCAAATCTTACGCTAAGCCTTCCAATCGAAAAAAACAAATCTAGCATTATTGTTGGTGGCCGCGCAACGTATTCGGATTGGATTTTAAAAGCACTTGACGATGAAAATCTAAAAAATAGTCAAGCAGGATTTTATGATGGAATTCTAAAGTACAACAATGCCATTAACGCCAACAACAATTTAGAAGCTACAGCATATTATAGCCACGACCGTTTTAGTCTAGATACTGATTCTATTTACAAATACAGCAACAGATTAGCTTCTATTAAATGGGATCATACTTTTAATAAAAAAAGCAAAGCGGCTTTTATTTTCACAAACAGTGAATACAAATTCAATATCGATTACGATTCAGAAGATATAAATTCATTTGATTTTGGATATAAGGTAAACGAATCTCAATTACAAGCGAAATTCAATTACCAAATTCACCCAAAACACACTTTATCGTATGGTATTGCAAGTAAACTGTATAATATTTCACCTGGATATCAACATCCTACAAAGCCAGAAGCTACTTTAATTTCAACAGATATTGAGAAAGAAAAAGCATTAGAATCTGCTGCTTATTTATCTGACAGTTATAAATTCAATGATAAATTGCTTGTAGATCTTGGATTAAGGTATTCTTATTACATGGCATTAGGGCCAGGTAATGTAAATACTTATGCTCCAGGTTTACCATTGAGCGACGAAACGGTAACTGGAACAACGACTTATAAAAATAATGAAGTCATACAAACCTATGGCGGGCTGGAGCCCCGTATTGCTGCACGTTATTTCCTTACAGAAGATTTTTCTGTAAAAGCAGGTTATGATGTAACGCGCCAGTACATTCACTTATTATCAAGCAATGTAACGCAATCTCCAACAGATACTTGGAAATTGTCTGATTCGAATGTAAAACCTCAGACTGCGCAACAAGTTTCTTTAGGGTTATTTAAAACTTTAAAAGACGAAGAATATGAAGTAAGCTTAGAAGGATATTACAAAAGATCTAAAAACATTCTAGACTATAAAGTTGGTGCTCAATTATTACTTAACCAAAATGTGGAAACTGAACTTTTGCAAGGCGAAGGAAAAGCATACGGAGTTGAGTTATTGTTAAAGAAATCAACTGGAAGATTAAACGGCTGGATTGGATATACTTATTCTCGTACCTTTATCAAACTGGATAGCCAGTTTAGTTCAGAAATTGTAAATAATGGAGAATATTTCCCAGCCAATTTTGACAAACCTCATGATTTAAGTGCAATTTTAAATTATAGATTTACAAAACGTTACAGTTTATCAACGAACTTCTTATATCAAACAGGAAGACCAATTACGTATCCTATCGGTACTTTCCAATACGGAAATTCAGAATATACTTTGTATAGTGACAGAAATGCTTATAGAATTCCAGATTATATTCGTTTAGATATCGGAATCAATATTGAAGGCAATCATAAAATTAAAAAGTTAGCGCATAGTTTCTGGAACATTTCAGTTTACAATGTTCTAGGAAGAAACAATCCTTATTCCATTTATTTCGTAACAGATCCGAATGGAAAAGTAAAAGGTTATAAAACATCTATTTTCTCAATACCAGTACCTAGTATTACTTATAATTTTAAATTTTAGTACTAAAATGAAAAATTACAGTCTATACCATATTCTTATTTTACTTGTGGCTGCTATTGTTTTTAATAGTTGCACAGAAGCCTATCCGTTAGTAACCAACCGATTTGAAGATGTACTAATTGTTGAAGCCAACCTAACCAACGAACTAAAAAAGCAGGAAGTAAAACTTACCAAATCGGCAAAGTTTGAAGATGAAGAATATCAGCCAGAAACTGGAGCAGAAGTTTTTATTACAGATGATGCAAACAATAAATTTATTTTTAGCGAAGATTCCGGAAAATATATTTCTAATGTAGAATTTCAAGCAGTTCCAAATACGAAATATCAATTACACATTAACACTAAAGACGGCAGGTCATTTGCATCAGCACCCGAAACGCTTACCACTATTACTCCTATGGAAAGTGTGGTGGCTGCAATTGAACAGAAAGATGACATTAATGGTGTTGGTATTCGCGTCAACAGCTTTGACCCTACAGATACATCAACTTATTATAGATATGAATTTGAGGAGACTTACAAAGTTATTGCCCCAAAATGGCTTCCAATAAAACTTGACGTAAGCACTGGGTCTCCAGTATTGGTTCCAAATTCATCAGATACTAAAACTTGCTATGGCTTTAAAAAAAGTGTAGGATTGATGTTGCTAAACACAAATAACCTAAAAGAAGACCGTGTCGATTATTTAATTCGATTTATTAGCGATCAAGATTATATTATTACACATAGATACAGCATTTTGGTTAAACAATATGTAGAAAGTCTTGGCGCTTACACGTATTACAACACGCTGAACAAAACAGCATCGTCTGGAGGAACTATTACTTCTCCAACGCAGCCAGGTCTTTTGTTGGGTAATTTAAGGTCAACTAATGGCGATAGTAAAATCACAGGATATTTTGATGTGTGCTCGATATCGACGGAACGAATTTATTTTAACTATGAAGATTTATTTCCTGGTAAATTCCCTCCGCCTTACGCTGTTGATTGTACACAATTTTGTTATGCGGAAGAACCTAACAACCCTGTTCCTTGCACACACTGTTGTTATTATATGCAAGATCTTCCTCGAGGGGTAATAACTTATTTTTCGGGAGACGGGACTAACAATCTTGAAACGTTTTGGGTCGACGCCCCTTGTGGAGACTGTACAAAAATTGCGTCTAACATAAGACCTCCTTTTTGGGTAGATTAACATTGTCTAGTTTCAAAGATTAAACTAACCTAAAAGAACAATAACCAATGAGATTTTATATAATAAGAAATATAATTCTTTTAGCACTTCTTACAACCCTATTTAATGGTTGTACAGAAGCATATCCGTTAGTAACTAGCCGATTTGAGGAGGTGATAATAGTCGAAGCTAATATTACAAATGAACTTAAAAAACAGGAAATAAAACTCACCAAATCTGCTAAGTTTGAAGACGAAGAATATCTTCCTGAAAGCGGAGCTGAAGTTTTTATTACAGACGACGCAGGCAATCAATATAATTTTACTGATGATTCTGAAAAATATGTATCAGATGTCGAATTTCAGGCAGTTCCTAATACTAAATATCAGTTACATATTAAGACCAAAGACGGCAGATCTTTTGAATCATCTCCAGAAACACTTACAACGGTAACTCCTATTGAAAGTGTTGTTGCTGCAATTGAAGAAAAAGATGGCATAAATGGCGTAGGTATTCGCATACATAGTTTTGATCCTACGGCCACATCAACCTATTATAGATATGAATATGAAGAAACGTACAAAGTTATAGCGCCAAAATGGAGACCAACAAAAATTGAATGGAATTCAGCAACACAAGTCCCAATTTTTTTGCCAAATTCGCCAGACACAAAAACCTGCTATGGTTCTAAAAAAAATATAGAATTGATGCTACAAAGTACAAACGACAAAAAAGAGGATCGAATAGATTATTTAATTCGTTTTATTAGCGATCAAGATTACATTATTACGCACAGATACAGTATTTTGGTTAGACAATTTGTAGAAAGTCAGGGAGCTTATAATTATTACAATACTTTAAAAAAGACAGCTGCCTCTGGAGGTACTATTGTTTCTCCTACTCAGCCTGGTTTTTTATTAGGGAATTTAAGAGCAACTAATAACGATAGTAAAATATCCGGATATTTTGATGTTTGTTCCGTATCGACACAACGAATTTATTTTAACTATGAAGACTTATTTCCGGGGAAATTTCCTCCTCCATATATTGAGGAATGCAAAGAGTTTTGCTACTCAACAAATGAAGATCTTGTTCCTGATCCCTGCTCACATTGGGGGCATTATGCAACGGATTTAGGCATGGGCAAAATAACCTATTTTTCTGGAACAGGAACTGGTTTTACCTATTGGGTAGATCCACCATGCGGAGACTGCACGACGATTGCATCAAATATAAGGCCCCCATTTTGGATAGATTAACTAAAATTACTGATTTATTTAAAGATTAAATCAGTTTAAAAAAGATTAAATACACGCAATGAAATTTCATATAATAAAAAATATTAGCCTTATAACATTTCTTACAATCCTTTTTAGTGGTTGTACAGAAACATTTCCGCTTGTAACAAATACCTTCGAAGAAATAATAGTTGTTGAGGCAACATTAACAAACGAACTTAAAAATCAGGAAATAAAAATTACTAAAACTTCAAAATTTGAGGACGAAGAAGTAGCCGTTGAAACAGGTGCTAAGGTGGTAGTTAAAGACGATCAAGGAAACGAATATCTATTTGTAGAAAGCTCAGGAGTTTATAAGTCTCAAATAGCTTTTCAGGCTGTTCCAGACCATAAATATACATTGGAAATTACGACCAAAGATGGAAAAATTTATCAGTCGAACCCACAAACCATGACCGCGATAAATCCAATTCAAAGTGTGGTTCCAGCGCTTGCCGTAAATAAAGAGAATCAGACTGGTGTTCAAATTAATGTGAATACATTCGATCCAACAAGATCTTCAAACTATTATAGATACGAATACGAAGAAACTTTTAAAATTGTTGTACCAAAATGGAACATGCTTAAAATCATAGCAACTGGCGCACAAACTGTTGCTTTAATAGATAATGATCCAAACACGAAAACTTGCTATTCAGCAAAGAAATCGACAGACATCATTTTAGCAAACACAAATGATCAGGCCGAAGATCGCGTAAATTTACCAATCCGATTTATAGATGAGAACGATTACATTATCGGACATCGTTATAGTATACTGGTAAAACAATATATAGAAAGTGCAGAAGCTTTTACTTTTCATAAAACCTTAAAAGACATGTCAAGTTCTTCTAGTGTCTTAAACCCAAAACAACCTGGTTTAATTTCTGGAAATATAAGATGCATAAACGATTCTAGTACAAAAGTTATAGGCTATTTTGACGTTTCTTCTTATTCTGAATTTAGAATATTTTTCAATTATGCCGATTTCTTTCCAGCAAAACCAAGTCCATACTTTAACAGTTGCGATGACATTCCTTTCAAATTTTGCTTTGGCGGAGAGGATTGCGAAGGAGAAACTATGATTTATAATATCAATAAAGAACTTATGACATACGTTAGCGGTTCTGGCACGAATTACACACTTGTAGACGCTGTCTGCGGAGATTGCACATCATTTTCATCTAACATAAAACCACCATTTTGGATAGACTAAAACACATCATTTTATTGTTTGTATTAATTAATACACAATTTAGCAGAGCACAACAGATTTCTTTAGATGAAACGCTATATGTTCATTCTAATGCTACCTCATTTGTTACAGGCGAAACTTTATTATACAAAGTTTACTGCCTAAAATCGTCTGATAAAACACCAAGTAATATAAGTAAAATAGCTTACGTAGAAATTGTTGACAGCAACCATAAGTCGGTTTTTAAAACTAAAATTGCACTCGAAAATGGCGTTGGGCAAGGCGATTATTTTATTCCGACAACCGTAAAAACAGGTAATTACAAATTAGTTGGATATACGAATTGGATGCTGAACAAACCTGTTTCTGAATTGTTCCAATTGGACATCAACATCATCAATCCGTATAAAACGGATGAAAAGACAAATGCGGAAAAAGTTTTAACCAGCAGTCCAAAGGCAACTTCGGAAAATTTAAAAAACGAAAACATAACTCTTAACCTGAACAAAAAGACGTTTTCAAATCGAGAATTGGTTGATTTAAAAATTAAATCTTCTAATGCCGATTTTAAAAACGGAAATTATTCGCTTTCAGTTAGAAAACTAGATAACATTCCTGCTTCAGATAAAATTTCTGCAGTTAAATTTGCTTCTAATCCATCCTATCCAACGGCATTGGATACACAGAAACAAGATCAAAAAATAGTGTTGCCAGAGCTTCGAGGCGAAATTATTTCTGGAACTATTTCAGCAAAGAATGGTACCGATAAAATCGCAAATGTTTCTGTTGGATTATCAATTCCGGGGAAATCTTTTGCTTTCAAAGTAGTCAAAACTGATATGTTCGGAAACTTTATTTTCAATATTGGAGAAACATTTTATACTTCAAATATAATTTTACAAATTATTGACGAAAAATCAAGTGCTTACAGTCTTGTGGTACATAATAGTCCAGAAATCGATTATTCTAAACTATCTTTCGAAAAAAATACAAGTTTGTCTTATACTTTTAAAGAAAGCTTATTAGAAAGATCCGTTTCTAGCCAAGTTGAAAACGCGTATTTTTACAAAAAAGTAGACAATATCGAAAAGACTCCTTCAACAGATGCATTCTACTATCCGCTCACAAAAGAATATATTTTGGACGACTATGCTCGTTTCAAAACTTTAAAAGAAACAATTACTGAAGTTGTTGTAGAAATTTATTCAAAACAAAAAGACAACAATCTTTATTTGCACGTAAACGATCCTAGCGTTTTTCCACAGCTTCCTGAATCTGCTCTTGTTCTCGTAGATGGCGAATATGTTGAAAATGCAAATGACTTGGCCTTATACAGCATGAAAAATGTGTATAAAATCGAACTTATAATAGGACGATATTTTGTTGGACCAAGATCTTTTAATGGATTAATTAGTTTTACGACTTTCAATAAAGACTTTAAAAGCACTCAAACAGGAAGTTTTATTGCAAAACCAACTGTTTTAAGACCACAGCCTAAAAAGATTTACAACAAAGTGAAATACGAAAGCGGTTCTGACAATGACAGAATTCCAGATTTTAGAAATCAACTGCTTTGGAATCCTGATGTTCAATTAAACAATGATTCTGAAACTTCATTTTATACTTCAGATTTATCTGGATCTTTTGAAATTAGATTGGAAGGTTTCACCAAAAACGGAATTCCTGTTTCAATTACAGAAAATATTGAAGTGCAAAACACTAATATAAACTAAAATTTAGTTTTTCAAAAAATCATAACACTCAGAAAACCTGCCCAATAAAGGCAGGTTTTTATTTTTTTCAAAATATTTTAAAATTATTTTTATTAAATTGTAACTTTTTCGACACTCATTACGTATAACCATTTGTACACTTTAAAAATAGGGAGACAACAACATGAGACAACTTAAAATCACCAAGCAGGTAACTAATCGTGAAACTGCATCGTTAGATAAATATCTACAAGAAATTGGAAAAGTTGACCTAATTACCGCTGATGAAGAGGTAGAATTAGCACAAAGAATAAAGGCTGGTGATCAAAGAGCTTTAGAAAAACTAACAAAAGCCAACCTACGTTTCGTAGTATCTGTGGCTAAACAATATCAAAATCAAGGATTAACTCTTCCGGATTTAATTAATGAAGGAAACTTAGGTTTAATTAAAGCGGCTCAACGTTTTGATGAGACTCGTGGTTTTAAATTCATTTCTTACGCTGTATGGTGGATTCGTCAATCGATTCTTCAAGCCTTAGCTGAACAATCACGTATTGTACGTTTACCATTAAATAAAATTGGTTCTATCAATAAAATCAACAAAATGTATGCCTTATTAGAGCAATCTAACGAGCGGCCGCCTTCTGCTGAAGAAATTGCAAAAGAACTTGATATGACTGTAAACGACGTAAAAGAGTCTATGAAAAACTCTGGACGTCACCTTTCTATGGATGCTCCTCTTGTTGAAGGAGAAGATTCTAACCTTTATGACGTATTGCGTTCTGGCGAATCTCCAAATCCAGATAGAGAATTAATTCACGAATCTCTTCGTACTGAAATTGAACGTTCTTTAGAAACATTAACGCCAAGAGAGGCAGATGTTGTTCGTTTGTATTTCGGACTTGGCGACCAGCACCCAATGACTCTTGAAGAAATTGGTGAAACTTTCGACCTAACTCGTGAGCGTGTTCGTCAGATTAAAGAAAAAGCAATCCGTCGATTGAAACACACTTCTAGAAGTAAAATCCTTAAAACTTATTTAGGATAAATTTAGTCCTAAAGTCTGAAAGTTGTAAAGTCCTAAAGTCGCTTTTGACTTTAAGACATTTGACTTTCGACTATACCGCAAACAACAGTTTGATTGACTGTTCGTTTTTTGATTGATGATTGAAACTCCGGCTGATTACCGGAGTTTTTTATTTTCTTTATTTACCATTAAGATATTAAGTCTCATAAAGAAAAACTTAATGATCTTATTGACAAGCGCATTAAGATTTAGAACTTAATTTTCTTAATCTCTTTATGGTTCAAAAAAAATGCGATTAAAAAAATTATCTTTGTAAAAAAAACAACACATACTACAATGAAAAACACATTTATTGCTCCTTCAGTATTAGCTGCAGATTTTGCTAATTTACAGCGCGATGTCGAAATGATTAATAACAGTCAAGCTGATTGGTTTCATATCGATATTATGGATGGAGTTTTTGTTCCGAATATCTCTTTTGGAATGCCGGTTTTAGAAGCCATTTCAAAACATGCCAAAAAATATATCGATGTACATTTAATGATTATCGATCCAGATCGCTATATTAAAACTTTTGCCGATTTAGGAGCAAATGGACTAACGGTACATTACGAAGCTTGCACACACTTGCACAGAACACTTCAAGCAATAAAGGCAGAAGGAATGAAAGCTGGTGTAGCTATGAATCCGCATACTAATGTTGACTTGCTAGAAGATGTTATCAATGATATTGATGTTGTTTGCATTATGAGTGTAAATCCAGGGTTCGGAGGACAATCATTTATTGAAAACACTTATGACAAAGTAAAAAAACTAAAAGCTTTAATTACGCGTAAAAACGCTACAACATTAATTGAAATTGACGGCGGTGTAACAAGCAAAAACGCGAAACAATTAGTAGAAGCCGGAGCAGATATTTTAGTTGCAGGAAGTTTTGTTTTTAAAGCAGAAAATCCAACCGAAACAATTGCAGATCTAAAAGTCCTTACTGCTTTTTAGGTTTTTAAGATTCGGAAAGAAATCGATTCCAGTCATTTTTTCTAAAGTTTCAATCGGAACAACAAAATCATAGATCGCTTTATCGCTTTTCTCGTTTGGAACCAAGAAAGCAATTGCTTTGTGTTCTTTACCGTCTTTAGCTAAAACAATTTTATAAAAATACTTAGGGACAGCAACTTTTTCTGTTCCTATATTTTTGTCTGAATCTTTCGCAATTCCGCCAGTTACGATATAAATATCATTATATTTTCCTGCCCAATAACGTGTCTTCTGCTCTATTCTATTCCAAATTCCGGCATTAAATTCTTTTTTCTGGGGAGAAATATTCGAAGTATAAAAAGTATCATTGTAAGCATCTTTGCTAAATTCCATATCTCCAGCAGGGCAAAGATGTCCTTTGTCATAACCTGATTTTTTATAATTCCGCCAGTCAGCAGAACCCGTTGTCACTTTTGGATCTTCTATAAAATAAGGTCTTTTAAAATCATTATTTTTTAAATATTCCTTTTTCAATTCGTAAGCCACCCATTCTGCCTGCTCAAATTTTTCATTATAAGAAAGCGTATAATATTGATGTTTAATAATCTGTTTTGTTGTCGAAGTCGGCAGATAATCAACTGTATACAAAGAATTTTCACTAGAAGAATTTCCTTTAAAAGAAATCACTTCATCATTATTTACTTTTTCAGTAATTTCTACATTTTCCTTTTTACAAGAAAACAATGCAAAACCCATTAAAATCAAACTTAAATAAACTTTCATAATTGTATTTTTATAGGATAAACTTAAAAAAAACGCTCCATAAATTCAAAATTTATGGAGCGTTTCTAAACAAATTAAATTCTTTTCGAATTTAAGACTTCACTAGTTTGTCCTTTTTCATTTTAGGATTAACTGTATTTTTTACCAAACTTTTTGTTTGTAAATCATCTAATACATTCAAAGCTTCTTCTACATAAACATCTTTAGATAAAGCTTGGTGCCATGCATCTCTTTTCTCTTTTAAAGAAGCATCAGCTTTCATTTCGTCTTCTTCATACGGAAGCGATTTAAAGATCAAATCATTTTTGTAATCAGAAATTGGTTTATATTTTTTTCCTTCGTTTTCAACTTGCTCTTGAGTTTCTTTAAAACTCTTGATATTCAAGCTGTATACGTTTTCTTTGTTCTTCACATCAATCCATTTCGCATTATCGTCAATTAATTTAAATTGAGAATTTTGAGCAATTCTGTTTTTACTATTATTGATCGCTTTAGCAAAATTCTCATTTGAAGTCCATGTACTATAATCTGCCGGATCAATTTTATCCCAAGGCATTGCATTATCAATATCTCTCTCACCCATTTTTAAGTAAGCATAACGATCTGGCATCACCACATCACTATGAACTCCTTCTAATTGAGTAGAACCACCATTAATTCTGTAGAATTTTTGTCCCGTAATCTTCAATGCTCCAAGATCGCCATAGTTTGCGTTACGCACAAACTGATTCAAATCTAATACATTTTGTACAGTTCCTTTACCGTAAGTTTGTTTACTTCCGATAATTACGCCACGTTTGTAATCCTGAATTGCAGCCGCTAAAATTTCAGATGCCGAAGCAGAAAAACTGTTCACCATGATAACTAATGGGCCATCCCACTCGATTTTTTTATCTTTATCGTATAAAACTTCTTTCTTTTTACCAGCAGATTTCACCTGAACAATTGGTCCTTCTTCAATAAATAAACCTGCGATATCAACCACTGTAGAAAGAGATCCTCCACCATCATCACGAACGTCTAAAACAATTCCGTTGATGTTTTCTTTTTTCAATCTTTCAACCTCTCGAGCAATATCTTTTCCTGCATCACGTCCGTCTTTGTTTTCAAAATCGATGTAAAATTTAGGAAGATAAATTACTCCATATTTTAAACCGTTTTTCTCAACAATACTAGATTTAGCATACGTTTCTTCGATTTCGACAACATCACGAATGATAGAAATTACTTTAATAGAACCGTCAACTTTTTTAACTGTCAATTTTACTTCAGTTCCTTTGTGACCTTTAATTTTTTTCACAACATCGTCCAAACGCATTCCAACAACATCTACAGGCTCCTCATTTCCTTGAGCAACTTTCAAGATTAAATCTCCTGCTTCTAATTGTTTTCCTTTCCAAGCCGGACCGCCAGAAATCAATTCATCAATTTGAGTAAAATCATTTTTCTTAGTTAAACGAGCACCAATTCCTTCCAATTTACCACTGATGTTTACATCAAAACGGTCTTTTTCTTCTGGAGCGAAATAGCTTGTATGCGGATCAAAACGAGCCATAATTGAATTCAAATACACAGAAAACCAGTATTCTCTATTCAAATCTTTAATCACACTGAAATTATCATCAAGCGATTTTAAAGAGCTTTCGCGTGTTTCTTTTTCTAAAGTTTCAAAAGATTTTTCTTTATAAGCGGGATCTTTTTTCTTCTTTTCTTCTTCAATTTTTTGTTTTGTAACTAAAGAAGAAAGAGTAGATAATTTGATTTGTTTTCTCCATCTTTCGTTAATCTCTGTCAAGTTTTTCGCATACGGGATTTTCTCATAATCCGCGTCAAAAGTCTCATCTACATTATAGTTAAATGGCTGAGCTAAAATCGTTTTATAACGTTTTTTACTTTCTTCCATACGCTTCATCAACCTAGTATAAGTAAGGTTAAAAAACGTAATATCTTTATTCAAAAACTGATCATCAAGCATTAATTCATATTGCTTGAATTCGTCAATATCGGACTGAAGGAAAAATCTTTTTGAAGGGTCTAAAGCTTCAATATAGTCTTTAAAAATACCTTTAGAAAACTCATCATTTATTTCTGATGGGCTGTAATGTCCTTTTTCAATAACAAATGCTAGTAATTCTAAAAGTGTCTTGTCTCTGTTCGGATCTGGGTCGATTGTCTTATCGGCATTCATCTTAAATGCAAACAATGTAAGCGATAAGCACAATACGGCTATGAGTATCTTATAATTTCTTTTCATAAACTTTATAATAGCATTCATCAATTTTTTTATCTAAGTTACGTTAAAAACTATGCCACGAGAGCTAACTTCACGATAATTTTTTGTTAAAGATATAAAAATGTTTAATTCGCAAAAAAGTTCTTTACCTTAGTTGACAAATTTTGCAATATTTGTGACGTATCATGTATAAACAGTCACTTTATTTGTTTTTAAAATCTTACAATTGTTAAAACTACACATAATTCCCTTAAAATGAAAACTGACAAACCTTTAATATTAGTAACCAATGATGACGGAATCTTAGCACCAGGAATACGAGCTTTAATTAGCGTTATGGAAGCCATCGGAGACGTAATTGTTGTGGCTCCAGACAAACCTCAAAGCGCAATGGGTCATGCCATTACTATCAATAACACTTTATTTCTAGATAAAATTTCAAAAGACAATGACGCAATTGCAGAATACAGCTGTTCTGGAACTCCTGTAGACTGTGTAAAATTGGCAGTAAACGAAATATTAAAACGCAAACCAGATTTGTGCGTTTCGGGAATAAACCACGGATCGAATTCTTCAATCAATGTCATTTATTCTGGAACCATGAGTGCTGCGGTAGAAGCTGGAATTGAAGGCATTCCCGCAATTGGTTTTTCTCTTTTGGATTTTGATTGGAATGCTGATTTTGAACCAATAAAGTCTTTTGTAAAAAAGATTGTTCTAGAAACTTTAGCTAACAAATTGCCTTTGGGAGTGGTTTTAAATGTGAATTTCCCAAAATTAAAAGAATCTGAAATTAAAGGAATTAAAGTTTGCCGTCAAGCGAAAGCTTACTATGCGCAGAAATTTGACAAGAGACAAACTCCTTTTGGGAAAGATTATTATTGGCTTGCCGGAAAATTTGTGAATGAAGACCAAGGCGAAGATACCGATGAATGGGCTTTGGCAAACGGATATGTTTCGGTCGTGCCGGTGCAATTTGATTTGACGGCCCACCACTCTATTCAACAACTTAATACATGGAAATTAAATGACTAAAGAAATACTAATCGGTTTTTTAATCGGAATTTTTACGGCTCTTTTAGGGAGTTATTTGTTTATTACTTTTTTTACAACATTCGATATTTCATCAGGACTTGAAATTATTAGAGAACACGGCTATCTTGGAAAAATAATTACTTTGGGAACTCTTTTAGATCTTGCGGTATTTGCTATTCTTTTAAAAAGAAACAAGGAATTTATGGCTCGCGGTGTGATTTTAGCCGTGATTGTATTGGCAATTTCGACATTAGTTATTTAAATCTTATCTTTGCTAAGTTATCGCTTTCGCGGATTTACAACTTTAGCACATTTACAAAAAGACCAACATGAAGTATTACATAATTGCAGGAGAAGCCTCTGGAGATTTACATGGTTCCAATTTGATGAAGGCATTGTATGTCGAAGATCCAGAAGCAGACATTAGGTTTTGGGGCGGAGATTTAATGCAAAAAGCAGGCGGAACTTTAGTAAAACACTATCGCGATCTGGCTTTTATGGGCTTTATTGAAGTGGTTTTCAATTTAAAAACCATATTAAACAATATTAAAATCTGTAAAAAAGACATCTTGGAGTTTCAGCCAGATGTAATTATTTTTATTGATTATCCTGGTTTTAATATGCGAATTGCAAAATGGGCAAAAGCTTTAAATTACAAAACGCATTATTATATTTCTCCGCAAATTTGGGCTTGGAAAGAAAACCGAATTAAAGCAATCAAACAAGATGTCGATAAGATGTATGTTATTTTGCCTTTTGAGAAAAGCTTTTACGAAGACAAGCATCATTTTCCTGTAGATTTTGTCGGGCATCCGCTTATTGACGCCATTCAGAATCAGCCAGCTTTTGATGAAGCTTCATTTAGAAAAGAAAATAATTTGGGAGAAAAACCAATTATTGCCGTTTTGCCAGGAAGCCGTAAACAGGAAATTACCAAAATGCTAAGCGTAATGTTGAGTGTTGTTGATGATTTTCAGGATTATGAATTTGTAATTGCAGGAGCTCCAAGTCAGGATTATGAATTTTATCAGCAATTCTTAAAAAACAAAAACATTGCATTTGTTTCGAACAAAACTTACAATCTATTGCGTTGTGCAACTGCTGCTTTGGTTACTTCTGGAACTGCAACGCTTGAAACGGCACTTTTCAAAGTTCCCGAAGTGGTTTGCTATAAAGGAAGCGAAATTTCGTATCAAATTGCAAAACGTATTATTACTTTAAAATATATTTCTCTAGTCAATTTAATTATGGATCAGGAAGTTGTAACCGAATTAATTCAAGGAGATTGCAACAAAAAACGAATTAAAGAAGAGCTTCAAAAATTATTAGAGCCTAGCCATCGCAATAAAGTGCTGCATAATTACGATATATTAGAAGAAAAATTGGGCGGAGTTGGCGCCAGCACAAACACAGCAAAACTCATTGTTGCCGATTTAAAACAAAATAATTAACTGATTTTGAAAAGAATAATCCTTTTTCTGCTTTTAACGATTGCTTTTACTTCTTGTAAATCGACTTCGACAGCGGTTTCAAAAAGTAATACAAAAAGCGAATCTAAAAGAGAAAACAGAGCTTTGATTAATAATCTTATCGAAAAAGCAACCGACAATATTGGTGTTCGCTACAAAGCGGGAGGAACTACAAAAAACGGATTTGATTGTTCTGGATTGGTTTTTACAACTTTTGAAAGCGAAAACATCACGCTTCCGCGAAGTTCTTATGATCAGGCAAAAATTGGAAAAGTAATTCCGCTAAATGATGCCAAAAAAGGCGATCTTATTTTCTTTAAAACCAATAAAAGCAGTCGAATCAATCACGTCGGATTAATTACAGAAGCCAATTCTGATGAAGTGAAATTTGTTCACTCTTCTACTTCAAAAGGTGTAATTATTTCTTCTACGAAAGAAGCTTATTATAAAGATTCTTTTGAGCAGGTAAATCGAATTCTTCCTTAAATCATTTTTTTATTATTTTTCTTACAAATATTTAATACTTTTAAACCATGAAAGTATTAGATTTTCCGTTAGTAAAAATTACAATTGCCTTTATACTGGGCATCATCGTTTCTTATTATTTACAATTCCCTATTGCAACGATTGGTTACTCATTGGCAATTAGCTCTTTACTATTTCTCATAATTTATTTCTGGAATTTAAAAAATAATAAGAAAAACATTTTATTTGGACTTTCAGTTTATCTACTTTCTTTTTTGGTTGGAATTTTTACACTTATTAGCCACACAGAAAATCTTCAAAATAATAATTACACACATTGCAAATCTGCATTTGAAAAGAAACAGCCTATCACTTTAATTATTAGAGAAAAATTAAAAAGCAACGATTATAGTGATCGTTACATGGGTCTTTTCAAAACCATATCAGGCCAAGCTTTTTCTGGAAAAATCATTGTGAATGTTCAAAAAGATAGCAGTAAAAATCATTTGATAATAGGAAATACTATTAAAATTGAAACGGTCCTTCAGCAAAATAAACCAAGCAAGAACCCAAACCAATTCGATTACAGCAGCTATTTGGCCAACAAACAAATCTATGCGCAGATATATTGCCAAAAGAAAGAAATTTTGGTGAGCAAAAACATTCAAAAAGATATTTGGTATTATTGCGCCAAGCTTCATTCTAGGATAATTACCAATCTTGAAAAATCAAAATTCAACAAAGCTGAAATGAATGTAGCCTTAGCATTAATTTTAGGCCAACAGCAAGAGATTTCACAAGATATTATACAGGACTATCAATATTCCGGAGCAACGCATATTTTATCAGTTTCCGGACTTCATGTTGGTTTTATCATGCTCTTTATCACTTTTATTCTTAAACCAATTCCAAACACAAGAAAAGGATCATTCTTTAAGCTAGCTTCCATTCTAATTTCTTTGGCTGGTTTTGCCATAATTTCTGGTTTATCTCCTTCTGTTTTAAGGTCTGTGGTCATGTTCTCCTTTCTTGCAATTGGAAATCATTTACGCCGAAACGGCAACATTTACCACACTTTATTAGTTTCAATTTTACTGATATTACTTTTCGAACCGTATTTCTTATTTGATGTTGGTTTTCAATTAAGTTACATCGCATTGTTTTTCATTCTTTGGCTACAACCTGTTTTAAAAAACATTTACAAACCAAAGAATAAGTTAACAGTTTACATTTGGGAAGCATTAACAGTTTCTTTTGCAGCACAAATTGGCACATTGCCCTTATGTCTTTATTATTTCCACCAGTTTCCAGGATTATTTTTTGTCACCAATATCATTATACTTCCCTTATTATCCTTTATTATGATTGCTGGAATTGTGGTAATGATTATTGCCATATTTACCAGTCCGCCTCTATTCGTTACCATAATTTTTGAGAAAAGTATTCATCTGCTAAACCTTATGATTCATGCTGTAGCTTCTGTAGACTCCTTTGTTATTCGAGACATCAGCTTTAATTTCTATCATTTATGGGCATTTTCATTCTTTATAATTGGCACAATAATCTGGATTAAAAAACCAAACTTTAATAAATTGATATTTGTATTTGCCTCAATTATTATGATTCAACTTGCCTTTATTGCAACTAAAATTAAAACTGAAAATGAAGAAGAATTAATTGTTTATAACGAAAGAAACAATACGCTTATTTCTGAACGTTTAGGCAGAAGTATTACGCTTTTCACCAGAGACACTGCTGGTGATCATAACAGAAATGTAAATTCATATCTCGTAGGAAATTCTCTTAAGTTATCTAAGCTTGAAGCAATTAAAAATGTGCTCTATTTTAAAAACACTAAAATTTTAATTATTGACAGCTCTAAAACTTTTCCTGAAAAAGTTAATCCCGATATTTTAATCCTTACTCAAACCTCTAAAATAAATCTAGACCGATTAGTTCAAAATATAAGACCAAAAATTGTTATTGCTGATGGATCAAATTCGAACTCGATTCAGAAGTACTGGAAAAATAGTTGCTTCAAAAAAAATATCCCTTTTCATTCAACAAAAGAAAAGGGATATTATAAATTATAATTTTTATTCTGGATTTAAAATGGAATTCGATTCAGAAATCCAGCTTTTAATACCCGATCCCGTGTACGCAATAAGACCGAGTTTATTAAAATTTGTTTTGTCCTTTCTGTGAGTGACTTCAGAATAACATACTTGTGGAAGCTCTTCGATACCAAAAGCATTTTTTAATCTTAAATTTTGTTCTTTAGCCGAGTCAGAGATCGAAGTATCTGAAAGGTCTAGCTTGACCAAAATGACATTTTTACGAGACCATTCTTCAAAATCACGAGTAGAAAAAATTTCATTTTGTAATTGAGGGCTAACTCCTTGGCTGGTAAAAAAAATCAGTAAGGGTCTTCTTTGTTCTGTACTTGCAGCTACGGCGTCATTAATGTCAGTTTTCCATATTATATTTTGAGAATTCATACAAAATGGACTTAAAAATAATAGCAGGATAAGTAGTTTTTTAGGCATATAATTTGGGTTATAGTTATGTTAACGAAACTAAAATAATATAATATTTGAATCCAATAAAGATTTTAAGCGATTAAAAACCAACTTCTAAGCATTAAAATCAAATTAGCAATAATTAGCCGATTTTTTAATAAATGTGAAATAAACACTAATAAAAATCATTAATTTCTTGATGTTCATTGGTACAAAAAAATCCCCTTCTGAAAACAGAAAGGGACTAAAAAAAATTAAAATAAAAGTCGAATGAAATCGTTTATTCTGATGGATGCAAAATTGCATTAGATTCTGCAATCCAAGCTTTTGCTCCCCCAGGCTTGTAGGCTATTTTCCCTAAAGCGCTAAATGTCGTTTTGTTTTTTCTCACCGATGCCAACGCAAAGCACACTTCTGGAAGGTCTTGAACTCCAAATGCATTTTTTAATTTCACATTTTGTTCGCGATCACTATCTGAAGCATTCATGTCAGACAAATCTAATTTTACTAAGACCACGTTGTCACGTGACCAAACAGCAAAATCGGGTGTTTTAAAGATTTCATTTTGAAGATTTTCTGGTACACCTGAGGCAGTGAATAAAATCAGCATTGGTTTTTTCTGGTCATTGCTTATAGCAATAGCGTCTGTCATATTTGTTCTCCACGCTATTTGCGCTTGCGTCATAAATGAACCTAAAAAAAATAGTAGGATAAGTAATTTTTTAGTCATATAAATTGGTTTTGGTTAGATTAGCATGACGAAATTAACATTATATTTTAATTATCCAATTTTTATTGGCACAAAAAATACATTATGTGTTTTTTTTTCAAACATAAAATACCAAATACTCAATTTGTCATAAATTTATTAAAGAATTTTTCTTACTAAACAAAAAAAGCCCCTTACATTGTAAGAGGCCTTTCATTTATTATATATCGAAATTTATAATTTCTTCGGATGCACTATTCCTTCTGCAACAGTTAACCAAGCAGATGGTCCCCCGGCTACATATCCTGTTTTACCAAGGCCTTTGAAATTAACTCTTCCATCTTTTGTTTCTGCACTTGTAAAGAAAACAGTTGGAAAACCTTGAATACCGAAAGCTTGTTGCAATTCGTTGTTTTGACTTTTAAGCTCCGGAGTTTGTGGAACAGCTCTAGGATAATCTAATTCAACTAAAACTACATTGTCTGTCGCCCATTTTTTAAACTCAGCAGTTTTTAAAACTTCATTTTGCAAACGAATACACCAGCCACACCAATCACTGCCCGTAAAAAACATCAGCATAGGCTTTTGTTCCTTATTACTCACCGTAATTGCTTCTCTAACATCTGTATACCACTTTAATTCTTGTGCTTGAAGATTCGCTGCACCAATTAAAAACAAAGCAATAAGTACTATTCTTTTCATAAGAGGAAATTTTATGCAAATTTATATAAAAAGTAATTACAATATAATTATTTAACTTCTTGCATTAATCTTCTAATTAGTGGAGTAGCAACAATTAAAACAACTCCAGCAATTAAAGAATATAAGGCTAATTGATAATATCCGTCTGTATAGGCAATTAGTTTTGACATTAATGTTGTTCCAGTATTGGCATCAGATATTTCAGCTCCTAATTTTCCTGCCGCAAACTGACCAAATGCACTTGATAAGAACCATAATCCCATCATCATTCCAAACAATCTTTTAGGCGATAATTTTGTGATTACCGACATTCCGATCGGACCGATACACAATTCTCCAAGCGTATACACAAGATATCCTAAAGCAAAAACATCTAGAGAACTTAATCCGTCTTTATTGACAAAGAATCTGGCAGTGTAAAAAATAAAGAAACCTGCTGCAAGCAAAATAAATGATAGACCAAACTTGATAACCGTATTAGGTTCGATTTTGCGCTTAGCCATAAATATCCATAACAACCCTACCAATGGACTAAAAATAACAACATACAATGAGTTGATACTGTTATTTACCACATTTGGATCAATATGAAAAAACAGCATTTTGTTAGATAAATTATCTTTTGCAAATAAAGACAATGAACCTCCCGATTGCTCAGAAATCGCCATAAACATAAAATATCCAAAAATGAAAACAAATGCCGCCAAAAGTTTGCGCTGTTGTTTTCCATCCTTTAACATTATCAGTTCATAGGCAAAATATACTAATGCTACAATTGCCATAGTATACATAAAGTACTCTGTAAAATCAGAATCGATGACCATTATATAAACTAGCGGTATTACAATAAATGAACCTACGTAAACTGCTATTTCATAAAGATTACGTTTTTTCGGCTCATGATTTTCTAATGGAGAATTCCCTATTGGCGCTAAATGCTTTTTGGTTAAAAGAAAAGTTACAACTCCAATTATCATAACAATTGCCGCAGAAAGAAAGCAAAGACTCCAAGAATAATTCTTTCCTAAATATATAGGAATTGCACCACCTAACATTCCTCCAATATTTATACCTGCATAAAACAATCCGTAACCCGCATCTCTGCGATTGTCACCTTCGTGATATAACTCTCCTACCATTGAGGATACATTCGGTTTAAAGAAACCTGTTCCAATAATAGAAAGTGTTATTCCATAATAAAAGAAATCATGTGGAGAAGCTGCGATAAGCAAATTCCCCAAAATCATAACGATTCCTCCAAAAAGAAGTGATTTCTTAAAACCTAAAATTTTATCGGCAAAAATTCCACCTATAAAGGTAAACGCATATACAAACGCCTGAATTGCTCCATATTGCAAATTTGCTTTTCCTTCTAATAAACCTAATTGGTCCACCATAAAAAAAGCTAAAACTCCTCTCATTCCGTAGAAGCAAAAACGCTCCCACATTTCAACCAAAAACAAGTACCACAATTGTTTTGGGTACTTGCCTTTAAAATTTTGAATTTCTTCTAAGGTAATATTGTTTTCCATTTATCGAACACCGTGCATTAATTTCTTCAATAGTGGTGTTAAAGCAAATAATAAAATTGCAGCAATACCTGTCAAGACAACAAAAACCATAAAAAACTCATATAAATTATGGATTTCAAATCCTGCAAAAATTGGGTTTTGCGCACTAATCTGATGATGGTCTAACAAAGCCAATTGGTCTGCTGATAGTGTTATTTTTTTATCTAAAACTGCTTGTAAGTCAATTCCAAGTTCTTTTGCTTTTGCAAATTTATCACCAGTTGCTGGCAAGATAGAACCTAAAGTTCCTCCTAAAGCATATCCAGATGCATTAGACAAAAAGAATACTCCGTATAATAATGATGCAAAACGCTTTGGAGATAATTTACCAACCAATGACAAACCAATTGGAGATAAACATAATTCTGCACATGTATTTAAGAAATATAATAAGATTAGCCATTTTACTAATAACAAACCAGAAGTTCCGATGTAAGAAACTTGAGTTGCAATCATAAAGAAACTGATAGAAATTATTACTAATCCGGCAGCTAGTTTTACTGGAGAAATTGGTTCTTTTCCTTTAGCTCTTAAAGTATCCCAAAGAACACTAAATGGAACTGCTAAAAACACCACAAACATTCCGTTAAAAATCTGAACCATTGACGGTGGCATAGCCCAACCGAAGAAATGTCTGTCTGTTTGATTATCAGCAATGAAAGTCAAAGATGAACCTGCCTGCTCAAATGCCGCCCAGAAGAAAATAATAAAGAACGAAACGATATAGATTACAATGATTCTATCTCTTTCAATTTTAGTCAAAGAAGTATCAGAAATAATTAATCCTGCTAAAGCCAAACCACTTGAATAAATCAAAGTATAAATCAAGTTCTGACCAACAACATAGTGGAAAAAGAAGCCTAAAACAATAAATGCAACTCCTGCACTTATCAAAGCTTTAGTAGAAAAGTTTGCTGTTTGCGCTTCTCCTTCTTCAAAATCTGAAGCATCATTTTTAGAAGGAAGTCCTCCTAATGCTTTTCCTTCTGGAGAAACTACATATTTATTTTTTAAGAAATAGAACAAAATTGTTCCTAACAACATTGCAACAGAAGCTGCCATAAATCCCCATCTGAAAGCGTGGATATCTCTAACTCCGCCAGCATCTTTAACATCTCCTAATAGTGGACAGATTGACTGACCTAAAAATGCTCCGATGTTAATACCCATATAGAAAATAGTAAACGCACTGTCTAATTTTGTTTTTTCTTGTTTTGGATACAAACTTCCAACCATACTAGAAATATTTGGCTTGAAAAATCCGTTACCAAAAACAATTACACCAAGTGCAGAGTACATGATAATTTTTGCTAATCCTAAATTAGACTCAAAAACACTTCCGCTCGTAAACAAAAGCATTTGTCCAGTCGCCATAAGCAAACCTCCTAGAAGGATACAGTTTCTGTTTCCTAAATAACGATCGGCAACAAAACCTCCTAACATCGGCGTTAAATAACAAAGTCCAAGAAAACCTCCATAAATTAATGATGCTTCCTCTTCTTTCATCAATAATGAATTCACAAGAAATAAAGTCAATAAAGCTCGCATTCCATAAAAATTGAATCGCTCCCACATCTCCGTTCCAAACAATACCCAAAGTCCTTTTGGATGCGCAGTTTTTACTTGAGTTTCTCCCATATTATTCTTCTATTTAATTAGGTTATATAATTTTAGATTATAAATTTTCTTTGATAAAGTTGGTCATTTTATTGTAAAGCTGAATTCTAGTATTTCCGCCATAAATACCGTGGTCTTTATCTGGATAAATTTGAGAATCAAATTGTTTATTTGCCTGAATTAAAGCTTCCATCATCTGCATCGTGTTTTGAACATGAACGTTGTCATCTCCAGAACCGTGAATCAACAAGAACTTTCCTTTTAATTTGCTAACATGATTAATTGGAGAGTTTTGATCGTATCCGCTTGCATTTTCTTGTGGAGTCTGCATGTATCTTTCTGTATAAACACTATCATAAAAACGCCAGTTTGTAACCGGAGCAACTGCAATTGCCATTTTGAAAACGTCATTTCCTTGGAAAATACAGTTAGAAGCCATAAATCCACCATAGCTCCATCCGAAAATTCCTATTCTTGAAGCATCAACATACGGATAAGCACCAATTACTTTTGCCGCATCAATTTGATCTTCAACTTCATATTTTCCTAATTCTTTTTGAGTCACTTTTTTGAAATCAGCTCCTTTGTAGCCTGTACCTCTTCCGTCAACACAAGCGACGATATAACCTTGCTGTGTTAAAGAAAGGAACCAATAATCGTTAGAATTGTTCCATTGATTGTTTACCTGCTGTGATCCTGGACCAGAATATTGGAACATGAAAACAGGATATTTTTTTGAAGGATCAAAATCTTTTGGTTTCAAAATCCAAGCATTCAATTCATTCCCTTTTGCCGTTTTTAAAACGAAATATTCTTTTGAAGGAAGGTTATACGCTTTCAATCGATCAGCAAGATCCTGATTGTTTTCGATAACCTGAATTTCTTTTCCAGTTTTAGCCTCGTTTAAAGTATAAGTTGTCGGCTGTGTATTACTTGAGAAAGTAGTGATGAAGTACTGGAAGTTTGGACTAAAAGTCGCTGCACTTGTTCCTACTTTAGAAGACAAACGCACTTTATTTTTTCCGTCTAAACCAATTCTGTAAAGATCTCTGTTAATAGAACCATTTTCTGTAGATTGGTAGAAAATAGTTTTTGTTTTTTCGTCGAAACCGTAGTAAGAAACCACTTCCCAGTTTCCTTTTGTAACTTGATTTTTAAGCTTTCCGTTTTTATCATACACATAAATATGATTAAAACCGTCTTTTTCGCTTGTCCAAATAAAACTGTTATCTTTTAAGAAAGTCAAATTATCGGTAATATCAACGTAAGCTTTATCTTTTTCATTTAAAACCACTTTTGCAGTAGCTGTAGTACCATCCACAAACAATACATCTAAATTATCTTGGTGACGGTTTAAAACTTGTGCAGAAAGCACATTTGCATCATTTGTCCACTGCATTCTTGCAATGTAGAAATCATTGTAATTTCCTAAATCTACTTTTTTAGAAGTATTTCCAGCCGCATCATAAATATGTAATGAAACTACAGAATTTTTTTCTCCCGCTTTAGGGTATTTGAAAGTATTAATTGTTGGGTATAAATTCTTGTGAAACATGGACATCGAGAATTCTGGAACCTGGCTTTCATCAAAACGAATGTAAGCGAGTTTTTTACTGTCTTTACTCCAGTCAAATGCACGTACAAAAGCAAATTCTTCTTCGTAAACCCAATCAGTAATACCATTTATCACAGCATTTTTCTTCCCGTCTGTTGTAACAGCTGTCGATTTTTTTGAAGCAACATCATAAATATATAAGTTGTTTTCTTTCGCGTAAGCAATTTTAGTTCCGTCAGGTGAGAATGTTGGTTCTTGAATTTGAAAATCAACAAGTTTCGTTAGAGATTTTGCTGCGATATCATAAAGAAAATAATCAGCAGTAAAAGAGTGACGGAAAATTTTAGTTGAATTACAAGCAATTAAGATCTTTTTTTCAGAAGCATCAAAAGTGTAGCTGTCAATTCCGTCGGCAAGTTCTTTATGGTTTTTTGTATCAATAAGATTCGATACTTTTTTCAGCGTTGCAAAATCGTATAAATCAATCTGCATGCTTCTGCTCGCCAGATCAACATTTAAAACAGTATATTGATTTGTATTTTTTAGCGATTGCAGCTCATCCATCCCTTTAGCCCGGAAAGTTCCGCTAAAAACATTTTCGACAGTTATTTTCTGCTGCCCAAAAACGACCGCAGTTAAAAATAAAAGTACTGCAGTAAATTTACTTGTATTCATTAGAATTATTTTAAATATAAAAAGAGCCCAATTTTAATAAAAAAAATAAACATAATACACATTTTAAGTGTTAAATGTTAAAAAAAATAACGATTGCGTATTTTCATCTTTAAAATAGATTGCAAACAAAACTCTTAAAATAGTATCTTTGCCGCAACATTATTATTTAATATATTGAGAATGAACAACGCTGTTGCTGGATTTTCTAAATTATCCAAAAAAGAAAAAATTAACTGGATTGCAAATGAATATTTTTCAAACCCTGAAGAGGCGCAAAATATTATAAGAAATTACTGGAATTCAGACGAAAAGCTTCAGCAGCTTCATGATGAATTTATAGAAAATACCATTACAAACCTTTATATTCCACTTGGAGTAGCTCCTAACTTTTTGATCAACGGAAAATACAAAACGATTCCGATGGCGATTGAAGAAAGCTCTGTGGTGGCAGCAGCTTCAAAAGCCGCAAAATACTGGTCAACAAGAGGCGGATTTAAAGCTACCATTATCAATACCGAAAAAATCGGTCAGGTGCATTTTACTTATAGCGGAGACGCGGAAAAACTAACTCAGTTTTTTGACGAAATCAAACCAAAATTCTTTTCTGAAACACAAAGCATTACCAAAAACATGCAGCAGCGTGGCGGCGGAATTTTAGATATTAAACTAAAAGACAAAAGAAGTCTTCTTGAAAACTACTATCAGCTTCATGCCACTTTTGAAACCAAAGACAGCATGGGTGCCAATTTTATAAATTCTTGTTTAGAACAATTTGCCACTACGTTAAAAGAAGAAGCCCAAAATTCTGCCTTATGCCAAAACGATGAAAAGTTGGAAGTTGTAATGAGCATTCTTTCTAACTATGTACCTCATTGTTTGGTTAGAGCTGAAGTTTCATGTCCAATTGAAGAATTAGCAGAAAAACACATTACCAATCCGCAAGAATTTGCAGAACGTTTTGTTCAAGCGGTACAAATCGCTGAAGTTGAGCCTTTTAGAGCAGTAACTCATAACAAAGGTATCATGAATGGCGTTGATGCTGTAATTCTGGCAACAGGAAACGATTTTAGAGCCGTAGAAGCTGGGGTTCATGCTTACGCAGCTAAAAATGGCCAGTACGCGAGTTTATCTCATGCCAAAATCGAAAACGGAATTTTTACTTTTTGGCTTGAAATTCCACTTGCAGTGGGTACTGTTGGCGGCTTGACTTCTTTGCATCCTCTAGTGAAATTGTGTTTAGAAATTTTAGAAAAACCTTCAGCTCCAGAATTAATGGAAATTGTCGCTGTTGCAGGTTTAGCACAAAATTTTGCTGCATTACGTTCCTTAACTACAACAGGAATTCAAGAAGGTCATATGAAAATGCACCTTAACAATATTATCAATCAATTTGAAGCTACCGATGAAGAGCGACATTTAATTAAAGCACACTTCAAGAAAACAGCAGTTACTCACAGCGCTGTAGTAGAATTTATTGAGAATTTAAGAAAATAAATAAAATAAGTTTCAATATTTAAAATCCTAAATTCCAAATTCCAATTTTGGGATTTAGAATTTTAGAAATTGGAATTTTTACAATAATAGAATAGTATGTCAACAACCTTTTACAGTAACGGAAAACTTTTTATTGCGGGAGAATATCTCGTTTTGGACGGAGCAGATGCTTTTGCGTTACCCACAAAATTTGGTCAGGATTTAGTAATTGACGACTTAGAAGGCGAACAAATTGAATGGAAAAGTTACGATCACGATAAAAATTTATGGTTTGAAGAAACTATTTCTTTTGATGAAGTAATAAAAGGTTCAGATCCTCAAATTGATACTGTAAAATCAACTTTGGTCAACATACTCCATGCGGCTTATGCATTAAATCCGAAATTTATTGATACGGCTAACGGCTATAAAGTAAGCACACATTTGAGTTTTCCAAAAAATTGGGGATTAGGAACTTCTTCTACTCTTATAAATAATATTGCACAATGGACAGATACTAACGCTTTTACTTTACTGAATAACAGTTTCGGCGGAAGCGGTTACGATATTGCTTGCGCACAGAATAACACGCCAGTTTTATATCGAATCAAAGATAATTTTGTACAGCAAGTTGAATTTAACCCTGACTTTAAAGAGCATATTTATTTTGTTTATTTGAATAAAAAACAAAGTAGTAAATCTGCTATTTATTCATACAACAATCATAAAAGCAGTCATTTAGCTAAAAGCGTATTGGAAAACAACAAAATTACAGATGCAATTCTTAATGCCAAAACATTAAAAGAATTTGCTGCTGCAGTTCAAAAACACGAAATTCATTTGAGCAAAATCTTAGAAATGAAGACCATAAAAGAAGCTGTTTTTCCTGATTTTAATGGCGTCATTAAAAGTCTAGGAGCTTGGGGCGGCGATTTCGTTATGGTTGTTTCTAAAGAAAATCCGAAAGAGTATTTCTTTAATAAAGGATACGAGACTGTTTTGACTTATGAAGAAATGATTTTATAAAATCATTTCAAACATTAGTTAGCTTTTTTATTGTTTCTAACGTGCTTTGTCTCTAAACGGCGAACAGCTTTGCTTTCTTGCTCATTTGACTCAATAAGTCTATTATGCAAGCGTTCTGCCATTTTTTCGATGCTGTTTGTAATAGAATCATATACCACTTCCATTCGGCGGTGTTTTTCTTCTTTTACTGCTCTTAAAACATCTTCTACAAAAAGCTTATCGTATTTTTCGGCAACAGAATCATGCGTATTCGTTAATCTAATCACATAATCGTTGCTCAAAATAGTAACTTTAAAATGTTGTTCTTCGTTACTCAAATAATACTTTCCACCCAATTCATCAACATTGATGTCGGTGCTGCCTACTTTTAAAAGCTCGATAATAATACCATAGATATGACTTTCTATTTTGGTATATACTCTCTGCTTCTTTCTAAAAAATTTAAAAGTAAAAAACATTCAAATAATTGATTTTAAAGCATTTGTTTTTGGATTCGCATTTTCTAATCATTTAATTGGCAAAAGCCAAAAATATGTTAAAGTAAAAATCGAGCAAATTAAATGTAATAATTTGAAAGTCACAAGTTTTTTAAATTAAATTTCGATAATTTCTATATACTTTTAGAAATTAGAAGAAAAAGAAACACAAAATATAATTATCTAGATATTTGAAAAAGAAAAACCCGAAACGCTTAAACGTTTCGGGTTTTTTAAAAGAGGAATTACTTTCTAATTAATAATTAAATTGTAATCTGTTATCTTCAATTTTAGCATTGTTTTTTAACGCTGGTAATACTCTGCTTGCATCAGATGCGCTTTGAGCTTTTACTTTCTCTACATAAGCCGCGTGATTTGCAATTGCAGGAGCTTTTACAGTTTTAATGTTTTTAACAACATAAACACCTGTATTTCCTTCAATTGGAGCAGAAATTTTGTTTGCAGTTAAAGCAAATGCATTACCTACAACTCTTGGCTCTTGTCCTACTCCACCTGGTAAAACTGGATTATCAAGAGTTACATCTGCAGCTTGCTGAACAGCAACTCCTGCCGCTTTAGCGATAGCCTCAAGGCTAGAACCTTGCATTTTGGCTTTTAACAATTCTGCTTTTTTCTTGTTTTTCAAGATTGGCTCAACATACGGTCTTGCCATATCCACAGAAACTAAACCAGATTTGTTTTCACCTTTATATTGTGCGATAACGTGTCCGATGTTTGCAATTTCAAAACGTTTTACGTCTCCTTTATCAGTTTCTTTATCAAATGCCCATCTTACAATGTTACGTTGGTTTCCTAATGGCCCAAACGCTTCATCCATAGCTTTTGCATTAACTGGCTGAGCAACTTTTAAACCTAATTCTTTAGCTGCAGCATTGAAATCTTTATCAGCAGCGTCCATTTCGAATTTAGTTGCTAATGTAAATACTTTATCAGAAGTAGCTTCAGATGGCTCAATTTTTTGAGCGATTGTAGCTAAACGAATTCCGTCTTGTTTGTCTGTAATTTTGATAATATGAAATCCGAAAGGAGTTTCTACTAAACCAATTTTACCAATTCCGTTGCTGAATACAAAATCATTGAAAGGTTTTACCATTTGGTTTGGCCCAAAATATCCTAAATCACCACCTTGCTGTGCAGATGAATCATCAGAACTTGTAAAAGCCAACATCATAAAACTATCTGGATTAGCTTGAACTTGAGCTAAAATCTCTTCAGCTTTAGCTTTAGCATCTTCTTTAGTTCTTTTCTCTTTTGGATTTGGAGTTTGAGATCCTTCGTAACCAATTAAGATATGACTTGCTTTTGCATTAACACCAGCTTTAAATCCTTGAGATTTAGAGATTGCGTAATATCTTCCATAAACGTATGGTCCGTAGATTGCTCCAGCTGGTAAGCTGAATAATTTATCAGCATCAACTGCTGGCAATGCATTTTTAGGAACATAAGTAGAATCGTAAGAAACATCAGAATTTGCATTTACAAATTCAGCAATATTTGTTGCATTTCTGAATCCTGGCAATGTATCGTTTTTACCAGTTTTTGCGTTGTACACAACACTTCCTGATAATAATGAAGTTAATTTAGCTTTAATTTCTGCCTCATCTTCTTTAGAAGCTTTATCTTCAACTAAAACGTACTGAATTTCACGAGTTGCATCCGCTTTGAATTTTTTCTCGTTTTTCTTCATATAAGCTACAATCTCATCATCCGAGATTTTTACTTCACTGTCTTTAATAGAAGAATAAGGAGCCGCTGCAAAAGCAAAACTTACTTTGTTAGCTTCCATTTCATACTTTAATTTTCCTTCACTAGCAGTTGTGTAAAGTCCTGATTTAATTAAAGTATTATAGATTTGAAACTTAGCGTTCAATTCAGCATCTTGCTCTTTTTGAGCGATGTATTGTGCTGCCTCTGGATTTGTTTTAAAATAATCTTTAAACTTAACAACATCAAAAATTCCTGCTGCGTTTAAGAACATTGGGTTTTTACCAATATTTGGATCTGATTTCAAAACCTCTAAAATGTGTTTTTCACCAACTCTCAATCCTAATTTATCAAATTGTGTTGACAATAAAGCGATTGAAACTTCTTGATCCCAAACTCTGTTTGCAGCTTCAGTGGAAGTTATACCTTGCCCACTTTTTTCAACATTACTAACTTTAACTCTAAAGTCTTCAAATGAAATATCTTTTCCATCGATGCTTCCTACATCTTTTGAACTTTGACCAAATGTTCCTCTTGTAAATAGATCTTGTATTATAAATGCAAATAATGCAAGTGCAATAACTCCTATCAATAAAGCGGAACGCTGTCTAATTTTTGCTAAAACTGCCATTTTATTATCGTTAATTTTATATTCAGTTTGCGAAAATACAATTATCTAGTTAATAACAATACAACTAGCGTTTTATTTTACACATTTTTTTTTATTAATTTAAAAAATCAGTCTTTAATTGTCAATTTGACTAGTTCTATTTTCTTATTTGACGCCTCTTTTATAAAAAAATGGAACTTATCTATTACAATTTTATCTCCTTTTTGTGGGATTTCTTTTGTGTGATTGACAATAAAGCCTCCTAATGTACCATAAGAATCTTCTTCTGGAATCATTAATTTATAGGTTTCATTCAAATACTCGACATCTAAACGAGTTGAAAACAAATACTTACCTTCTCCTATTTCTTCTTCGATCAATTCTTCATCCAAATCATGTTCGTCTTCAATTTCACCGAAAAGTTCTTCTACAATATCTTCAATTGTTATAATTCCAGAAGTCCCTCCGTATTCGTCTAAAACTACGGCAACGTTTTTTCGTTTTTTAATCAATAGATTCAAAACGTCTTTAATAAGAATGGTTTCTGGCACAAATTCAACGGTCATTAAAACCGATTTTATAGTCGCTGGTTTTTTAAACAAGTCGAAAGAATGCACATAACCGACAATATCATCTAAGGAATTTTGACTAATAATTATTTTAGAATAACCTGTTTCAACGAACATTGCTTTAAGATCTTGAACGGTATCAAATAAATCTACATCAACAATTTCTGTTCGGGGCGTCATGATATCGCGCGCCTTCACAGCTGAGAATTCTAAGGCATTTTGAAAAATCTGAATCTCAGAATCTACCTCTTCATCTTCTTCCACTGTGCTCATTTGTTCCGTTATGTAATTTCCGAGTTCGATTCTGCTAAACAAGTGAATGTGGCTTCCTTCTGTTTTAAAAAATTTACTCAGCACAAAATCTGCAATCCAAATAAAGAAGGTTGAAATATAATAAAATAAGCGATAAAACAGATAGGCCGGAAGGGCCAGAATTTTAATTAAAGAATTGGCATAAATTTGGAAAAAAACTTTCGGGAAAAACTCTGATGTCAGCAAAACTACAAATGTAGCAAGAAGTGTTTGGATAAGGATATCCCACCAATCTGAAAAGACTAAACCAAAATAAGCCATCCAACTTAAAATCAGATCGCCCATAAAAAAACCGTAAATCACCAAAGCTACATTATTGCCAATAAGCATGGCAGCAATAAATTTGGATGGATTTTCGGTTAGTTTTGTTAAGATTCGAGACAAGAAATCGTCTTGCTTCTTTTCTATTTCGAGATAAATTTTATTGGCGGATGTAAAAGCAATTTCCATCCCAGAAAAAAAGGCGGCTAGTATTAAACAGATTATTATAATACTAATTTCCATTTTTATTGTTTTTTGTTTCGGTCGTTATGCCTGTTAAGAAACCTTCTCCTAAAGAAAAACATAAAAACAGCCATTCCTGCAATTACAAAATAGAAAGGATAACTC